>Ga0153972_1000062_pt1 | contig 29306 bp, 23 predicted proteins | sample TSGA056MetaG_FD_104732 | JGI IMG/M metagenome (GOLD analysis project Ga0153972, IMG submission 104732) | Attine ant fungus gardens microbial communities from Georgia, USA - TSGA056 MetaG | ecosystem: Host-associated > Fungi > Mycelium > Unclassified | place: USA: Georgia, George L Smith State...
CTGATTTTTCCGTCTTTCGCCCTGAATATCTTATTATCCTTCAGAAAATAACCATTTACCAACTGCTTTGCCGAAGAAAAGTAGATTACCTTGGCGCTGCAGCGCCGGCCAAAGTCTCTGGTGTATGGGTTATCATAATTTAATACACAAAGCTCCTCTGGGCTTTGATTGGATGCAATTTTTTCTTTGGCTTCCACATATGCTTTCATAGTATGGTGACGGTTGAGATGATCCGGGGTAATATTTAAAATGGCGGAAACATCCGGTCGGAAGCTATGAATCGTTTCCAGCTGAAAACTGCTCAGTTCAGCCACCGTTACTGTATCCGGACTGGTTTTGGACACGACGGCCGTATATGGGTTTCCGATATTCCCCACCACAAAAACCTGATCCGCTCCCAAATGAGCCTTCATTATTTCACCCGTTAAAGCGGTGGTGGTAGTCTTACCGTTTGTTCCGGTGATAGCAGCCACCCGTCCCCGTTCCGCCGTAAAGGCCAGTTCGATCTCCCCGAGAATTTCCACCCCCTGCTTACGCCATCGGTTAATAATCGGAAGATCTGCGGGAACACCAGGACTCAGCACTACTTTATCCAGGGTCCGCTCCTCCTCCTGGGGCAGACTGCCCGCGTAACATTTGGCCCGGCTGCTTTCCGGAAGCTTTTCTTGTAACTCATCTATTTTGCATTTATCACTGCTGTCAAACAGGATTACCTGCGCACCAAGCTGTTCCAGCAGGTTCAGCGCAGCCCTGCCGCTGATGCCGCTCCCTACCACCAAGTATTTTTGTCCTATCAAAACAAATTTCCTCCTATAATAGTATCATGCCGTTCGATACAGTATCATATCATGATCTCATTCCTATGAGAGCGATCAGGCACATAATTGCGGTAATAATGGAAAAAAACGCGACTATCCTGGTTTCCGACCATCCGCTCAGTTCAAAATGATGATGAAGCGGCGCCATCTTGAAAATACGCCTGCCTCCGCTTGCTTTAAAGTAAAGCACCTGAATGATAACCGAAGCCACCTCAACCAGGTATACCACCCCCACTATGGCAATATACAGCGGCATCTGCAGCATATAAGCACAGGATACCACAAACCCGCCCAAAGCAAGCGATCCGGTGTCTCCCATAAAGACACTGGCCGGATGAACATTAAACAGCAGAAAACCCATTAATGCCCCGACAACCGCGCAGGTGACTGGTTCAATCCCGCTGTCCATACCAATGGCCACCACGGAAAAAAAGGTGGCTATAATCACGGTTACACTGCCGGCAAGGCCATCCAGGCCATCCGTGAAATTCGTTCCGTTCACGGTTCCAAGCACAATAAAAAACAAAATCGGGACATTCCATATGCCAAAATCGATATATTTGTCCGTAAAAAACGGAACCTTCATTGCCATGCTGATATCGGTATAGTGAAGCAGGTAGTAAGCAAAAATCCCGGTCACCGCTATCTGACCAAGCAGCTTCTGCCAGGCCCGAAGCCCCATGGATCTATGTAATACCACTTTAATATAATCATCCAAAAAGCCAATCAGACCAAACCCAAAGGTTAAAAATAATATCGGTACCACCTTAGGATAATTCTTGACATTAATTAGTGCGGTGATTACCACACTGATTAAAATCAAAATACCTCCCATAGTAGGCGTCCCCATTTTCTTAAGATGGGACTTTGGCCCGTCTTCCCTCACCATCTGCCCAATTTTAATCCGCTTGAGAAAAGGGATGATTACCGGGCCCAATAATGCACTGATAGCAAAGGAAATAATCACCGACATCACACTTGTATTACTCATCGCCGTTCCATACCTGTGCCGCCGCACACCCTTTCAATATTTTCATAACACTTCTTATTCCCCATTTTCCGAGAGATTAGAAGTATTTTCCACACTTTCCTCATCATTAGATATTATGCCCATATATGGAAGAATGTTCTCAAAAAGCTGACGGATAATGGGTGCCGCCACCTGTCCCCCATAATACACCCCCTGAGGATTGTTGACAATAGCCAGTGCGATCACTTCGGGATTTTCCGCCGGTGCGAAAGCTATATAAGAAGCAATATACTTTCCGCTGCCACGGGGAAGGGTCTGGCTGGTAGCGGTCTTTCCGCCGATGCTGTATCCTTCAATTTTCCCGTTTTTACCGGTTCCTTCCGAAACCACCTGTTCCAAAATGGTGCGCATGATTTCAGACGTTTCTTCCGATACGATATCCTCGGTAACCGGATAGGTAAGTTCTTCCACCAGGCTGCCGTCCGCATCCGTAACCTTCACCCCAAGATGAGGCGTAATGCGATTGCCGCCGTTTATAATGGATGCTGACGTGGTTATCAGCTGCATTGGTGTTATCTGGAAAGATTGGCCAAACGCTACCGTTGCCAGTTCCACATTGCCCATATTCTCCGGATTATGCATTATGGTTGCGGCTTCTCCGGGAAGATCCACTCCGGTTTTATTAAGCAGACCAAATTTTTGAAAATAACTATAAAAATTATCCACTCCCAGTCGCAAACCCACGGTGATAAAAACCGGATTACAGGAATTCATGGTCGCTTGTACAAAATCTTCCGATCCATGTCCTCCAACCTTATGACATCTAATCTTCCTGTCATCCACGATAATATACCCCGGACAGCTAAAGGTATCATGGGTGGTCACCACCCCTTCCTCCAAACCCGCCGCTGCGGTGATAATTTTAAACGTAGAACCTGGTTCATAGGTATCATTGATACAGCCGTTTCTCCAGATGGCATTCAGCAGATTCTGGGTTTCTTCCGCACTGATATTTTCATCCGTTCCTATCGGCAGCTCATAAGGACTGTTTAAATCAAACTCCGGAACGTTCACCATCGCCAGGATTTCACCATTCTGGGGATTCATAACCAGAATCAAGACACTGTCGGCTTGTTTGGTTGCCATCGCCTGTTGGGCCAGCTGCGTGGCATAAGATTGAATATTCATATCCAGGCTGATATACAAATCATTACCGCTGACCGGTTCAAGCCGCCGTTCTCCTTCCTCCGCCACTTCGATTCCCCTGGCGTCGGTAACCGTTAAAATCATACCGGCTTCCCCCTGAAGATAATCCTCATATATGACTTCCAGCCCGATAATCCCCTGATTGTCCCCGCCGGTAAAACCCAGAACTTTACTGGCCAATTCGCCGTAAGGATAATATCTTTTATAATCCTCATCCACTTTTACGCCGGCCAAGTCATACTCTCTAATCCGATCTCCGGTCTCTTTGTCCACATTGCTCTTAATCCGCTCCATTGAAGTATACTTTTCCACCCGCGCGGTAACGTACTCCTCGGACAGATCCAATTCTTTACATAAAATCTCAATCACTTTCTCCGGATCTTCAATCTGATTGTAAATGACGGAAACGGTACAAACTGTTTTATTATCTGCGAGTACAGTCCCGTTACTGTCCAGGATCCGCCCTCTTGCCGCCTTAATGCTGCGTTCTCTTTCATGGAGGGCGGTTGCCAGCCGGGAATAGTGCTCCGACTGCCATACCATCAGATACACCAGCCGGCCGAAGAGCATGACCAACATGGAGGTACATAAAAAGAATACCACCAGGATTTTCTTTCTGTGAAATATTTTATTAATATTGTTTAGCATACGAAACCTCATAAAAATGGTGTTGATATACTGTATTCCCATTTTTATGAGGTTATTCGTAATTCTATTCGGCAGAAATGGCCGGAATGGAATTATATACCGGATCTCCGGTATTCGGATCCAATAATTCTCCATAATTGGGATCAATCAGGTACCCGGTTTCCGGATCTGTTTCAAAATCCTTCCAGGGCAAATCCTCACTTCCTGAATTATTTCCGCTTACTTCACCGCCTTCGGTTGTCTGGGCACCTTCATCCGCGGTGTTATCCAACGCCTCATCTTCCGGTGTCTGAGTGTACATATTGGTAATTTCCAGCTGCCGTTGCTCCAGTTCGGCCGTTTCCGCGTCCGATAATTCTTCTGTCATATAAATGCCCAGGTAAGGCAGCACTTCCGTGAGAATATTCCTGACAATGCCGGTGGCATACCTGGCATTATCCTGTTTTTGGGCATTGGCCCGGTCGACCACCACATAAATGGCAATCTCGGGATTATCGGCAGGTGCATGTCCAATAAAGGACACAATATACTCATCACTATCCTTGTCCAGTGTCTGGGCGGTACCGGTTTTCCCGCCGATGGCATAACCTGCCGGTCTGGCAGTCGTTCCGGTCCGCTGGGAGCCGCCTTCTTCCATGACAACGGCCCGGCAATACTGCCTGATTAATTCAGATGTGGATTCCGATACCGTCTGCTTCAGGACTCTGGGTTCTATGTTTTGTATCGTTGCCCCGCTGGAATTGGTAATCTTATCCACCATATGCGGTTCATAATAATAGCCGCCGTTAATCAGTGAATTGTAAGCCGTAATCATCTGAATCATGGTAACATTAAAATTTTGCCCGAAAGCGTTAGTGGCAAGATCCACAGCCCCCATATTGTCCGCCGTATATAAAAGTCCGGCGGTTCTGGCTTCCCCGGCCAAATCCACATTGGTTTTAAGACCAAAGTTAAAGGTATTCTGAAATGTGCTGAAGGTATCGGCGCCAATGGTTCCCGCCATTTTCATCAGGGCCACATTACAAGACCATGCTACGGCATTCTGGACTGTTACATCACCGACGCAGCCGTAGCGGTTATGGCATCTAATCGTATGCCCGCCGATTTCCAGACTTCCGGTACAAACGTAAACTTCATTTCCGGTTAATTTCCCGGACTCCAGTCCCGCCGCCACGGTAAAAGGTTTGGCCGTGGAACCGGGTTCATAAGTATCGGAAATACAGAAATTCCGCCATAATTGGTTTAAGGTATCATAGTAAGTTTCATTATCCACCATAGCGGAAATTTCTTCTTCTGAATAATACGCACTTAAATCCTTGGGGTTATTCAGGTCAAAGGTAGGATAGCTGGCCATGGCCAGAATATTTCCCGTATCCACCTCCATAATAATACAGCCAAGGTTATTGGCCCCGTTCCCGTCACGGTAGGAATTTTGATATTCATCATTAAACTGCTTTAAGTACTTCTCCACAATACTTTGGATGTTCACATCAATGGTACTATGAAGGGTATAGCCATCCACCGCCGGCTTAATGGTCCGCTCCAGGGTGGAATCTCCGTTCAGATAACCATATTCCCGGCCGGTAGTGCCGTTAAGCAATTCATTATAGTACTCTTCCAAACCGTAAATTCCCGTATTGTCCGCACCGGTAAAACCAATTACGTCACAGGCAAGGGAGCCTTGCGGATATACCCGTTTATATTCCTCTTCAAACCAGATGCCCCTAATTTTGGAATTTTCCAGCGACTCAGCCGAAAATCCACTGATTTGGTCATAGGTCAGCTGTTTAAGCGGCACATAGTAGGAGGAATTGGGATGGGTGGTGACATATTCACGAATTGCCGTCATATCCAGTTCGAAATTATTGCCCAGGGCCTGCATGGTTGGTTCCAGGTAATCATCCTTACTTAATATGATTTTAGAATCAATCACCAGATTATAAACCTTTTCACTGACCGCCAGTCTCGTTCCCTTTGCATCCACAATGTCCCCGCGCCGGTAAGGAAGGGTGGTGCTGTCATATTGCTGTTGGGACAGAACCTGTTTCTTGTACGATTCTCCGTCTTCCCTGGTAATCAGAATCATCCTGATGCTTAAAACGGCAAATGCCAATAACACCACCCCAAATAAGAAAATTAGTTTTTTCTGCATGGTAATGGTGAATTTAAGGACTCTGTCCGTTACTTTTGTCCGTCCTGTTCGTTTCTGTATTGCTCTGTCCATATGATACCTGCCTGTTTAATCTTGGGTAACCGCCCTCAAATAATCATATCCTTCACTGGTATATGTATAAACTTGTCCTTCCTGGGGATATGTCATCCCTAATTCCCCAATCGCAATTCTTTTTATCTCCTCCAAATCAATGCTGCTGACAATGTTATTATAGTTCTCATCATTTTCCAGCTTCAGGTTATTTAACTGTTTTTCCATTCTGGCGATGTTCTCGGTTTTATTGGTTAGTTCCGCCTGCAGCTGAATATAATTGATTAACACCACCCCGGCCACACACAAAGCGGCCGCCAGGAAAAACACATAACCCAGACTCATATGCCGGGATTTCTCCCGGTTCTTCCTGATCTCATGGCTGATATTTTTCTTGGGGACTTCTTCCGGCCGCCTTACCACATCTGTCTTTGGTACTGCATTTCCATAGACATAAGCAGCATTTTTGCTATTGTAACTCCGGTTGCGGCTAACCGTACGATTTGTATTCACTCTCCGTCTTTGAGCCATTTCTTACACCTGCCTAATACTTTTATTTTTATTTATTTTTAATATTTTTCAAATACGCGCAGCTTTGCGCTTTTTGAACGGCTATTTTGTGCCAGCTCCGCTTCTCCCGGCAATATCGGTTTCCTTGTAATCACCTTACCCTCCGGCTTTTTCCCGCATATACAAACCGGAAATTCCGGCGGGCAGGTACAAGGGTTCTCTTTTTGTCTAAATGTGGTCTTGACAATCCGATCCTCCAAAGAATGAAAGGTGATAATACATAGCCTTCCGCCCGGGTTCAGCATATCGGTTAAATCATCCAGGGCATTCTTCAGAACATCCAGTTCCCCATTGCACTCGATTCGCAGCGCCTGATAGGTTTTTTTGGAGGGGTGTTGATTCTTGCGCATTTTAGCAGGTATGGCCGCCTTAATAATTTCATTCAATTGAAAGGTCGTGTTGATTTCCTGTTTTTTTCTTTCCCGCACAATATGTTTGGCAATGTTCTTTGCAAATTGTTCTTCTCCGTAATCCCGAATAATTCGGTAAAGCTCTCCTTCCGGGTAACGGTTTACAATTTCTTTAGCCGTTAAGGTGCTTCTTATGTCCATCCGCATGTCCAATTCCGCGTCATAACGGTAGGAAAACCCTCTTTCTCCTTCATCAAACTGATAGGATGAAACCCCAAGATCCAGAACGATTCCATCAGCTTTTTCCACGCCCAGACTGTTAAGCAGAGCCTTGGCATTCACGTAATTACCGCGAATGATGGTGACTTTATCCTGAAACCGGGTCAGCCTTAGCTTTGCCGCTTCAATTGCGGCTCCGTCCTGATCAATGCCATATAACCTTCCGGCTTTTAGCCGCCGGCAAACTTCAATGGCATGTCCGCCGCCGCCAAGAGTACCGTCCATGTAGCAGCCGTCCGGATCGATATTTAGTTTCTCAATGGTTTCTTCCAGCAATACGGAATAATGATTAAATTCCTTCATAGCTGCACCTTTCCGGCCTTAGATGGTGAGCCCAAGACTCTCCATCGCGGCAGCAATGTCATCCATATTGCCGTCCGCATTTACATCCTCCCAATTAGCCTTACTCCAAATTTCAATTCGGCTTCCCACGCCTACCAAAACTACATCTTTATCCAATCCGGCAAATTCTCTTAGGTTTGCCGGCAACAGTATTCTTCCCTGCTTGTCCAGTTCCACACTTGCCGCTCCGGCCAGGAAAAACCGGGCAAACTTTCTGGCTTCTTTATTAATGAGGGGTAATGATGTTAACTTCTGTTCAAAAGCGTTCCAATCGTCATTGGCATACACAAATAAGCAACCATCCATTCCTTTTGTCACCACAAATTCTTCACCCAGAAGTTCGCGGTACTTAGAAGGAATAATTAACCTGCCCTTTACATCCACCGTATGATTGTATTCACTCATAAACATCTCAGTCACCACCTCTGCAAAATGGTCTGCCACCGGAAATGATTTACTTAGCTACCCACTTTCCTCCACTTCGTACCACTTCCTACCACTTTAATGTCAATTTTAATATATTTTTTTGCTTTTTACAAGTCCAAATAGATAAGAAAATATAAATAAACAAAAAAAATACGTTCCGCAGATTGCTGCAAAACGTATATTTTGTCGGGATTTCCAAGATATTGTATTATATGAATGCTGTGATCACCAAATGTGGTGTTTACTTCTCTTGCTCCAGGAATTGAAATTTTCCTTTCCTTTTTCTGGAATATATAATAATTTCCGTAATAACCGCTAATAAAAACATACCCAAGGCAATTACCTGATTTACCGGTATCTGGGTTCCGGGAATAAATAGCTGATCTGTCCGTATCCCTTCGATGAAGAAGCGGCCCAACCCATAACCGCCAAAGTATATCAGGCAAATCTCACCATGAAACTTTTTGTGCTTCAGATATAGCAGCATAATCAGCAAAATCAGCAGATTCCAAAGCTGTTCATAAAGGAACGTGGGATGAACCTGGATATAATTGGTTCCTTCCACAATATGGGAAGCCAGACTTTCGGAAATATCCTGAGCCCTCACTGCCGCTATGGGAAGCCGCATGGCAAATAAATTATCGGTATATTCACCGAAAACCTCCCGATTCGTAAAATTTCCCAACCGGCCGATAACCTGGCCAATAATCAGGCCGGGTACGGCAGTATCACCCATTTGAAAAGGATTTTCCTTTTTTACTTTAGTATAAATAAATAAAGTGGTAAAAGCCGCGATCACTCCGCCGTAAATTGCCAATCCGCCATTTCTGGTATTAAAAATACTCAGCAGATTATCTTTAAAGCTGTCCCAATCAAAAATAACATAAAATATTCTTGCCCCCACTACTGAAAAAAGAATGGCATAGAGTGCAAAATCCCAATATGTGTCGGGATTCTGTCCGGTAACCTTAGCCAGCCGCACCGCCAGCAGTAAGCCGGCCATCATGCCAAGCCCGATAAAAACTCCGTAAAAAGCGATGGGAAAATCAAATATGGTAAAGTTTTTCGGCACATTTTCAAGATATATGCCTAATTTGGGAAAGGCAATATCTCCCGCATTCATAATATCCTGCATCATATCAACTCCTTTATACATTAAATCTAAACAGGATAACGTCCCCATCTTTCACCAAATAATCTTTGCCTTCCATCCCCACCAGCCCTTTTTCCCTTGCTGCCGGAAGCGAGCCTTGTTCCAGCAGATCTTTGTAATTAACCACTTCTGCTTTGATAAAACCCCGTTCAAAATCAGTATGAATTTTACCCGCCGCCTGGGGTGCCTTAGTTCCCACGTTAATGGTCCAGGCCCGGGTTTCGTCTTCTCCTGCTGTCAAATAACTGATTAACCCAAGCAAACGGTAGCTTGCCTTAATTAATTTTTCCAGACCCGATTCTTTTAATCCCAGTTCTTCAAGGAACATGGCCTTTTCCTCTTCTTCCAGTTCCGCGATTTCCTGTTCAATCTGAGCACAAATAACAAACACTTCACTATTCTCACCGGAAGCAAACTCTCTGACCGATGAAACATGCGGATTACCCGCACCATCCTCCGCCAAATCATCCTCCGCAACATTTGCCGCATATATCACCGGCTTATATGTAAGCAAATTATAAGAAGACAGCATAAGTTCCTCCTCCTCATCAGCTGCTTCCATAGTCTTGGCCATTTTCCCGCTCTCCAGATGATCCTTAATCCGGGAAAGCAGATTAAGCTCCTTAGCCTGGGACTTGTCCATCTTAGCTGCCTTGGAAACCTTGGCGATACGCCGTTCCAGAATTTCAAGATCGGAAAAAATCAGTTCCAGATTAATGGTCTCAATATCCCGAAGCGGAGCCACACTCCCGTCCACATGAATAACATTATCGTCTACGAAACACCGTACCACATGCACCACAGCATCCACTTCCCGGATATTGGCAAGAAACTGATTACCCAAGCCTTCCCCTTTGGAAGCGCCCTTTACCAGTCCGGCGATATCAACAAACTCTATTACCGCCGGCGTAACCTTTTTGGACTGATACATATCGCCCAAAAGCTTTAACCGCTCATCCGGCACCATAACAATGCCCACATTGGGATCAATCGTACAAAAAGGATAATTGGCGGATTCCGCCCCTGCTTTCGTAAGGGAATTAAACAGGGTACTTTTTCCTACATTGGGTAATCCTACAATTCCTAGTTTCATCTGGTTCTTTCTCCTTTATGGTCTTTCCTGATATCGTATTTCTTTTTCGTACTCAGCTCATCATAGAGCACCCGGTAATTATCGTAACGGATTTGGCTGACTCTTCCCTGAGCCAGGGCTTTCTTCACACCGCAATCCGGTTCATTGAGATGAGCGCAGCCACCGAACCGGCAGTCTTTTTCAAACGGTATGAATTCCGGGTAATACCCGGCCAACTCTTCCTTTTCCATAGCAAAGAGAGCCAGGGAACTAAATCCGGGGGTATCAAAAATGTAAGTATCCGGCCGGACGGCGATCAACTCCGAATGTCTGGTAGTATGCTTCCCCCGGTCTATTTTACGGCTGATGTCTCCCGTTTCCATTACCACATCCGACTGCAGGCAGTTAATAATAGAGGATTTCCCCACCCCGCTGGGGCCCGCCACCGTAGTTGTCTTACCGTAAAGCCGGTTTTTCAGTTCTTCCAGTCCCTGGGTTTTCCTGGCGCTCACTATCAAGGTCTGATAACCGCAATCGGCATAAGTCTGTTCATATTCTATGCCCTTACTGTCCTTGTCAATATCTTGTTTATTAAAACAAATGATGCAGGGAATGTTCTGCTTCCCCATCATAACCAAAAAACGATCCAGCAGATTCAAGTTAGGCAGCGGACAGATAATAGAAAAAATAACCAAAGCTTGATCCACATTGGCTACTGCCGGACGGATCAATTCATTCTTTCTGGGTAATATCTCCCGGATATTACCCAGCATCCCGGCTTCACTCAGGACATCCAGCAAAACATCGTCTCCCACCAGCGGTTTCTTATTATCTTTACGGAATATACCCTTGGCCTTGCATTCGTATATTCCTGATTCAGATACATGGACGTAATAAAATCCGGCAATTCCTTTTACTATCTTTCCCTGCATAAGATAACCAGCACCTTCTTCCTGACCTGTTACATGCTATTCTTTGGTAAACTCAACTCTTCTGGTAAAGCTTTTCGTTTCCGTGGTGCCGGCGGTAGTGACCTGTACACCGGTAGTGGGATCCGTTTCCGTGATTCCCGGAATGGTCACTTCATAACTGAAGGTAATGGTCCCTCCGGATGAAGTAAGGCCGTAATAATTAGCGGCCTGGGGGAATGAACCGGTAGTCGTATCCAACAAGGTTACCCCGTCATCCGTTACCAGTAAGATCCTTACCGCCGTACCGGCGGCATAATCCGGCGCCTCATCCGTGGTGGGCGCGGTAATGCTGCCGTTATATTTATAGGTTACCGTTTCTGCACCCATACTGACTCTAATCTCGATCCCGGTTCCCGGATCCACATAAGAACCATGAGAATAGCTTTGGTAACATATATAGCCTTCCGGATAGTCATTATTATAGATTTGCGATACACTTTTCACCATCAATCCGCTTTCAATCAACTCGATAGTTCCTTCATCCTCGGTCAGACCCACTACATTAGGTACCCTTACCTTCTCTTCCTGTATTCCAAGACTTACGATAACCGCAACCACACTGCCGCTGGGCGCCTTGCTTCCGCCCACAGGATTCTGCGAAATGACCCGGCCCGCTTCGATGGTCTCCGAATAGTTCTCCGCCTTATTAATTAAAAGTCCCGCACTGGTCAGGGCATTCATGGCATCTTCATAGGTCTTCCCGCTGACATCAGGCACTTCAATCCCTTGTGTACCGGAGCTGACCACCAAAGTAACCGTTGTTCCTTCCTGCACCATGGTACCCGCACTGACATCCATGCTGATGACAATGCCTGCCTTATACTCATCTGACTCCCGATATTCCACCACCGCTACCAGATTTAGTTTCTTCAGAGCCGCTTGGGCCGTTTCCACATTTTCACCTACCAACTGCGGCATCTCCACCGTCTCGGTTTCTTCCGTGCTTTCTGTTGTGGTAATGGGACTCTCCGAGCCGGACTGGAAGCCGCCGAATACTTTAATCACTAGGAAAATAATGATAATACAGATAATAATCCCGGCAACTATGGCTAAGATGGTTGAAACCCGTTCCATTTTAGGATCGTAATCATCCTCTTCATAATCCTCATCTGTTTCTTCTTCCTCTTCCCCTTGCAGATCCCCGGTATTCTGATTCAACCGCATGGAGTCCTCCGTAGTCATATTCAGACCTTCCCGTGCTCCGGACTGCTTTTTAATCCGGTTCATATCGGAATCCGTAATCATCCGGGTAGAACCATCCGTATTGGCATTCACCATCACCACAAAATTATCATCCGGATTAATGAGGGACTGTTTCAGATCCGCGATCAGCTCCGCCACATTCTGATAACGTCTGTCCGGCGACTTCTGACAGCATTTCATCACGATACTTTCCACACCGGCGGGTATTTCAGGAACAAATTCCTTGGGGGAAGGCAATTCCTCCTGTATATGTTTAATGGCTATCGCCACGGTTGTTTCACCGTTAAATGGAACCCGCCCGGTAAGCATTTCAAAGAGAGTGATCCCCAGTGAATAAATATCACTTTTTTCATCACTGTAGCCGCCTCTGGCCTGCTCCGGCGACGTATAATGTACAGACCCCATTACATTGGAGGTAATGGTATTACTGGTTGCTGCCTTAGCAATACCAAAATCCGTTACTTTTACCTTGCCGTCTTTGGAGATAATAATATTCTGAGGCTTAATATCCCGATGGATAATATGATTACTGTGAGCGGCTTCAATGCCCATACTTACCTGGATCGCAATACTGACGGCTTCTTTGTAAGATAACCTGGCTTTTTTCTCAATATACTTCTTTAAGGTAATCCCTTCCACCAGCTCCATAACGATATAATAGATACCATTTTCTTCGCCCACATCATAAACATTGACAATATTAGGGTGCATCAATCCTGCTGCCGCCTGTGCTTCAATTCTGAATTTTGAAACAAAATTGGCATTTTCGCTGAATTCCTGTTTTAATACCTTTACCGCTACAAAGCGGTTTAATTTGTGACACTTGGCCTTATAAACATCTGACATGCCACCGGTACCGATTTTTTCCAGAATCTCGTAGCGTTCGCCTATCATCATTCCTATTTTGATCATGCTTCTTCTCCATTCTTACCCAGCTTCTATTATGCAAACGGTTCTATGAGAATTACCGATATATTATCTTTCCCACCGTTCTGATTGGCAGCCCGCACCAATTCCTCCGCCATCTTTACGACTTGCTTTTGTCTGCTTATAATCCGGCGGATTTCTTCATCTTCCAGCATATTCGTCAACCCATCCGAACACATCAGCACAATATCACCCACGCTCAGATCCGCGCAGAAAAAATCAATATCAACCGTGTTATTTGCTCCAACCGCTCTGGTGATGATGTTCTTGTCAGGGTGGTTTCTGGCATTTTGTCTGTCAATTCCCCCCATACGCACCATCTCTTCCACTAAAGAATGGTCCCTTGTAACCTGTTTGATCTCGTTGTTTACGATATAAAGCCTGCTGTCCCCCACATTAGCCACCTGAATCCTGCCTTCCAGCATAACGGCGGCCACTACCGTGGTTCCCATGCCGTTAAACCGCATATCCTCCCCGGCAATTTCCCGCAGCCGCCTGTTAGCGGCCTTTATTGCATTCTCCAGGATTTGAACCGGGTCTTTCCCTGTTGAACCGGCAATGATATCAACAATGGTTTCCACTGTATATCTGGACGCGTAATCACCGGCATTATGCCCTCCCATGCCGTCCGCCACAATAAAAATATTGGGCAGCGGCCCAATCTGCTTCTCTGAAGTATATACATAATCCTGATTATATTTCCTCTTCCTGCCGATATCAGTCACGGAAAAAGTTTTCATCACTTTACTTTTCCTCCTGTCCGGAAATATCGGTTGCTTCTGCAGCATGCCGGCGGCGCAGCTGGCCACAGGCACCATCTATATCTCTGCCCATTTCCCTTCTAATAGTAACATTAATTCCATATTTTTCAAGTTTATTTTTAAATGATATGATTTTAAACCGGCCAGATTGCACAAAATCTCTTTCCTTAATCGGATTTACCGGTATTAAATTAATATGACAGCCAAGGGATCCGGCCAACCGGATCAGGCCTTCGGCATCTTCATCGGTGTCATTGACACCGCCCACCAGACTGTACTCCAGGGTAACTCTGCGGCCGGTTTTATTAAAGTATTCCCGGCAGGCCTCCATCAATTCATGAATGGAATACCTTTTGGCAATCGGCATCAGCCGGCGGCGTTTTTCATCGGTGGTTGCATGAAGAGATAAGGCCAGCGTAATCTGAAGATTCTCCTGCGCCAGCCGGTATATCTGCGGCACCAGTCCGCAGGTGGAAACCGTAATATTACGCTGGCTGATATTCAATCCGCCCGATCCGGTAAGGATTCTGATAAAAGTAAGGAGGCTGTCATAATTATCCAGCGGCTCACCGCAGCCCATAACCACTACATTGGCAACTCTTTCCCCGGTAAGCAGCCGGATCACGTAAATTTGATCCAGCATTTCCGCAGGCGTCAGGTTTCTTGCCAAACCATCCAGAGTGGATGCGCAAAAACGGCAGCCCATCCGGCATCCGGCCTGGGAGGAAATACAGACACTGTTGCCGTGTTTATACTTCATCCAGATACTTTCGATAATGTTGCCGTCAGCCATTTCAAAGAGAAATTTCTTAGTGCCGTCCAGTGCTGATTCCTGCACGCGTACTGTTTTAAGTGCGGTATATTGGTAGTTTTCCTCACAGAAGACGCGGAACTTTTTGGGCAAGTTAGTCATTTGGGCAAATCCCCGTACCAGCTTTACATGCATCCATTCATACATCTGGCGCGCCCGGAAGGACTTTTCTTTGTGCTTCTCCAGTTCATTCTTCAATTCTTCATAAGTTAATGATTTTATATCCATATTTCTTTATCCAGTCCGTTTCATTCTTGCGATAAAGAAACCATCTGTCCGCATCAGCCCCGGCAGACATTGGAAACAGGCATTCCATTCCGCCTCCGACATCCCGCCGCCAAATCCGGTTTCCTTAAGACACTGTTTTTGCTTCCAAAGTACCGCCGGGATAAAGGCTTCCATCCCGTCCGGACTAAATGGCAGTTCCTGCAGAATCCACCGGAAAATCTCCTCATTTTCCCCGGGATTGATGGTACAAGTGCTGTATATAAGGATACCTCCTTTTTTTACATATCGGTAACAGCAGCCAATGATTTCCTTTTGCCGTTTAATAATTTCCTCCATACCGCTTTCCGAAACATTATATTTAATATCGCTTTTTTTCCCGATGACTCCAAGACCCGAGCAAGGGACATCCAAAAAAAGTACATCGGCCGACTCCCGGCTGTCCTCGTCAAAGACGGTGGCATCCCATTGCCGGGTGGTGATATTATGCACTTTTAAGCGTTCGGCGCTTTCCTTTAACCGTTCCAGCCGCCCCGCCGATATGTCCCCGGCGGTTACTGTCACCGCCCTTTCACAGGCAAACAGGCTTTTTCCTCCCGGGGCGGCGCAGACATCCAACACCCGGCTGTCTTTCCCAAGTCCGGCCGCCTCCACACACAGCATGGAACTGATATCCTGTACCGTAAAAGCACCCTCATAATATCCGGGGAGAGCGGTGACCCCCGCCAAATCACTTACCCAAGCGGCATAATCAAGATAGGACGAACGCTCGGTTTTCGCCCCGGTTTCCCTGATCCGTTCCAGATACTTTTCCATATTATTACCGGTATATGCTTTGGTAAAACGAATACTTACCGGCTGTATCTGCTGCAATCCTTCTAAAAGTTTTACCGTAATTTCCCTTCCATATGCATCCTGCCAGAGGGAGATTAACCATTCCGGCATTGAATATTTCACGGATAAATAAAGTCCGGGTTCCTTTATTGGATCCGGATAGGCAAGCGCATCCTTGTTTCTTGCCATATTTCTCAGCACACCGTTCACAAAACCTTTCAGATTATGGAAATTACGCCTGGCGGCCAGTTTTACTCCTTCATTACAGGCCGCCGCATCCGGTACATTGTCCATATACAAAATCTGATACAGACTCATCCGCATCAGACAGCGGATCAATGGCTTCATTTTCCGTACCGGTATGCCGGAATATTGGTCAAGCAGGTAATCAAGCTCCAGCCTCCGTTCCGTGGTACCTTCCACCAGACGCTTATAAAACGCCTTGCTGTGCCCATCCAGGTAATCATATTTATTCATAACCGCAGTGATAACCTGATGGGAATAGCTGCTTCCCTTTTCCATTTCCAACAGGGTATCCAGGGCAATTTCTCTGATGTTTTCCATTTGCTGTCCCAAGCTAGTTACGCCTCCTGCCCCGGTTACTCAAAAGCACCAATCGCAAAAGCTGCAGGATACTGGAAGCCGCAGTGGCCACATAAGTAAGGGCGGCGGCACTCAGCACCTTTTTACAGCCAGTATTTTCTTCCGCGGACAGCAGCCCATACTGCTCAATTTTCCCCACCGCTCTGCGGGAAGCATTGAATTCCACCGGCAGTGTCACCAGCTGAAACAGTATGGATAAGACAAACGCCCAGATTCCGATTTGGATCAGCATATAATTATAACTTAAAATCATTCCCAGAATAATTAACGGAATTCCGATGGTGCTGCCAAGTTTTGCCACCGGCACCAGTGAAGATCGCAGTTTCAGCGGCACATACCCGTTTGCATGCTGAATGGCGTGACCGCATTCATAAGCGGCAACCCCAACCGAAGTAATGGAAGCGGAATTATAATTGGAATCAGACAGGCATACCGTTTTGGTTCTGGGGTCATAATGATCACCGCTATTTCCTCCAAAACACTCTACCTGCACGTCACGAATACCCTCACTTGCTAAAATCCGCCTGGCGGCATCCGCACCGGTAATTCCGCGCATATTCCTGATCTGTCCATATTTTTTCATGGTACTGTTAACCAAAAGACTGGCACCGATACATAAAACCAAACCGATCAGAACTAAAAAATAAGTAGTATCCCAATAATACCCGTATCCGTAATAACCAAACATAACGCCTCACTTTCCGCCGTGATTTGCTTTCCATCACTTCACGGCCAACTTTTCACCTTTTTGTATCTTTACCCCAAGCAGAAAATCATGGGTGCTCATTCGTTTTTTCCCTTCCATCTGCATACTATATACCTTGAGCCGCCCAGTGCCGGCTGCTATAATGATGCTGTCCTTTTCCACTTCGGTAATCGTTCCGGGAGTGCCTTTCTGATTAAGAACTTCCGCATTATCGTCGTCCACCGCTTCCGCTTCCCAAAGTTTTAGCTGCCTTCCCTGATAAAAGGTATAGGCGCTTGGCCATGGATTCATTCCCCGAACCAATCTTTCAATATCAATAGCATTCCTCGAAAAATCAATTTCACCCATACCTTTTTTGATGATCGGCGCATAACTGCTTAGCGCGTCATCCTGCTTCTCCGGAATCAGTTCTTTCTTATCAAACAAAGTCAGGGCCATCGTGATGGCGGCGCCGCCCGCCTCCATCAGTTTATTATGAAGGGTGGCATAAGTATCCTTCCTGTCTATAATAACTTCCCGCTTATACAGCATATCCCCGGTATCTATGCCGGCATCCATCTGCATAATGGTTATGCCGGTTTTCTCCTCTCCCGCAATAATGGCATGCTGAATCGGAGAAGCTCCCCGATATTTGGGCAGCAGCGATGCATGAATGCACCAGGCGCCGTAATCAGGAATATCCAATATCTCCTGGGACAGTATCTGCCCGAAAGCCGCAATCACATAAATTTCAGCCTCATATTCTTTCAAATCCCTTATTGCTTCCGGTGTTTTTATCTTAACCGGCTGCAGCACCGGTATCTGATATTTAAGAGCCGTCTCCTTCACCGGGGAAAACTGCGGCTTCCCGCTGCGCCCTTTGGGCCGGTCCGGCTGTGTCACCACTGCCGGGATTTCATGTCCGCAAGCAAGCAAAGCCTCCAACGCCCCCGCCGCAAATTCCGGTGTACCCATAAAAACAATCTTCATCGCTAAATCTCCTCGCAATCCTCTTCATAAACAGAATCCATCAGTTCACCTTCTATTTTATCCACATAAAGGATGCCGTCCAGGTGCTCCAATTCGTGACAAATGGCTCTGGCCAAAAGCTCCGTTCCTTCCAGCTCATAGGGGTGCATATTGACATCCAGGGCCCTTGCTTTCACATAATTGGGCCGAGTTACAATGCCATATTTCCCAGGGATACTGAGACAAGCCTCCTGACCGGTCTGTTCTCCGTCGCGCTCCAGGATCTCCGGATTAATCAGGATATAAGGATCTTCACCGGTCACATCAATTACCACAATCCGCTTCAAAATCCCCACCTGGGGCGCCGCCAGCCCCGCTCCGCCCGCCTCATACATGGTCTCCAGCATATCTTCAATCAATTCCTTAATTCTTGGAGTCATTTGGGTAACTTCCTTACATTTTTTCAAAAGTACCTCTTCACCAAACTCCCGTATATTTCTTAACGCCATTTTCCTCTCTCCTCAATTCCGGTAATAAAAGCTATTTCCACCCTACAGTGTATGAACCGGATCAAAATCAAATTGAACATTTTCATTCGCTGGCGGCCATTCTTTCAGATATGCTTCCAGCATATCCTTTATTTGTATCAGTTTATCATAATTTTGATACTTCACATAGAAAACAAATCTAAAAATATCATTAATTCTTGAAATGGCTGCCGGCGCCGGGCCGATAACATACATCAGCTCTCCTTTATTCACTCTTGTTTCCGGCAGTTTTCTGATCATATCCGCTAACCTCCCGGTTAAGTTCCGGCCGTTTTCCTCTTCCCTGGCAAATACCTGTACCGCCAGCATATGAGCAGCCGGGGGATAGGAAAGCATCTCCCGGTAAAGGATTTCTTCATAATAAAATGATTCATAATCCTGCCTGGCAGCATGTACCACTGCATAATGCTCAGGCTGATAAGTCTGAATCACCACTTCTCCCGGCAGTACCCCTCTTCCGGCCCGTCCCGCCGCCTGGGTCAGCAGCTGAAAAGTTCGCTCACCCGCCCGGTAATCGCCGCAGGCCAGCGAAAGATCCGCCGCCAGCACCCCAACCAATGTTACATCCGGAAAATCGTGGCCTTTCACTATCATCTGGGTTCCAATCAGGATATCGGCTTCCCGGTTGGCAAAGGCCGAAAGTATTGTCTCATAGCTATCCTTGGTGCGGGTGGTGTCGGCATCCATTCTAAGGATACGGGCGCCGGGAAACAGATTTTTCAGTTTATTTTCAATTTGTTGGGTTCCGGCACGGAAGCCGGAGATATATTTGGAACCGCAATTGGGACAAAGGGTTACCTTGGGTTCCTGATGCCCGCAATAATGGCATAATAGCTTTCCATCCTGATGTTCCGAGAGGGAAACGTCGCAATGCGGACATTTCATTACATGTCCGCAAGCGCGGCAGGAAACAAAACCGGCATAACCCCGCCGGTTTAAAAACAGCAGGCTCTGCTCTCCCCTTTGCAGTCTTTGCTGTAACAACTCTTGTAATTTACGGCTGAAAATGGAACGGTTACCCGCTCTTAACTCTTCCCGAAGATCCACCGTATACACCGCCGGCAGGCTTCCTCCGGTCAGTCTCTCTTTTAGTGTAAATAGCTTGTATTCCCCTTCGCTTACCCGGTAATACGCTTCCAGGGAGGGTGTGGCGGATCCAAGCACCAGGCTGGCACCATGGATCCTTGCCACCTCTTCGGCGGTTTCCCTGGCATGATATTTGGGCGTGGTCTCACTTTTATAGCTGCTCTCATGCTCTTCGTCCATCACGATTAATCCGATTTGGGGAAACGGAGTAAAGAGCGCCGATCTGGGCCCGATGATTACATCAATCTCACCGTTTTTGGCCCGCCGGCACTGGTCATATTTCTCCCCCTGTGACAGGGTGGAATTCATAACACTTACCCGGCCGTTAAAACGGCTGTAAAATCGGCGCAGGGTCTGATAGGTCAGCGCGATTTCCGGAATCAGCACAATGGCCTGCTTTCCCCGGGCAATGATCCCTTCAATCAGCGCCATATACACTTCCGTTTTCCCGCTTCCCGTAATACCATGAAGCAGATAGGTTCCTTTATTGCCGCCGTCATATTCTTTCAGGATTTCCCTGACAATCTTCTTCTGCTCACCGCTTAACTCCTTGGGGGAGTCTTTTACCTCTCCCTCTTTAACCGGATTACGGTAAATATCCTTACTGACAATGCGGATGGCACCGGCTCGCTCCAGACTTTTCATGGTAGCTGCCCCAACTCCAAGCTTACCGGTAATCCATTCATAAGGGAGGGTATCCTCCGGAATCAGCTCTCTTATCAACCTTGCCTTTGCTGTCTGCTTCCTTTGTTCACATTCCCCCAGCAAGGATATTGCCTCTTCCTTTGTAATAATTCTTTGTACTTTTTTCTGTTCCAGGCGCTTTACCGACTGTTTGGCCGGCAATACTGTTTTCAGCGCCTGAATCATGGTGGAACCATAGTTCTTACGAATCCATTCTGCCAGACGAATCAAATTGCCTTCCACGGATACGCCCTTATCGGTAATATCCCGGATATCTTTGATCCGATCCGGATCAAATTTCCTTTCCTCACCGATATGAATTACATACCCTTTAATCAGCTTATTGCCGCTGCCGAAAGGAACAGTCACGCACATGCCGGTTTCCAGCTTATCCAAAAGCCTGGGCGGAATCCGGTACTGAAAGGGCCGATCGACCTTCTCATGGGAGATATCCACTATAATATCCGCATACCTATCCTTCACGTCCCTCTCCTATTCTTATATGATACCAGGGTCAAAAGGTCATGCATTTCATCCTTGCATGAAAATAACCCTGTGCTTATTCCTTCCAGACTGTCAGCTGCCGGCCACCGCCGCCCGCACAAGCTCCCGGTCATCCATGGGATATTTTACTCCTTTGATTTCCTGATAATCTTCATGCCCCTTGCCCGCAATAACAATAATGTCGCCCTCTTTCCCATGGCCGATTGCATAAGCGACAGCTTTCTTACGATCACATATTTCAACATATTGGCCGTTTGTACGCTCAATTCCTTCTTTAATATCATCTATTATCGCCTGGGGCTCTTCAAATCTTGGATTATCCGAAGTGATTATGGTTAAATCAGCCAGCCTGCCGCTGATTTCTCCCATTTCATAACGACGCATTTTGGAACGGTTGCCGCCGCAGCCAAACAGACAGACCAGACGTTTCGGTTGGTACTCCTTCAGGGTTGTCAATAAGCTTTCCAGTGCCATCGCATTATGAGCATAATCAATTAAAACGGTATAGGCATCCGAGACCTTTACCATCTCCACTCTGCCTTTCACCTTTGCAACCAGCAGTGCTCTCTTGATATCATCCTCCCTGACCCGGAAATGACGGCAAATTGCGATAGCAGACAGGGCATTATATACGCTGAATCGTCCCGGGGTCGGTACTTCCACTTCAAAATCCATCAGTCCAGTGACATGAAAGCCCACGCCCAATACACCGGAATTCCGAAACAGCCTTAAATTCCCGGCCCGAAGATCCGCTCCCTCCTTCATGCCAAAACGTTCAATCCGGCATGTATTCCCCGCGATTACACTTTCACAATGAGAATCATCTCCATTGACGATTCCAATCCGGCACTGCCTGAAAAGCATTCCTTTACAGGCCATATACTCCTCAAAGCTGGAGTGCTCTTCCGGCCCGATATGATCCGGCTCCAGATTAGTAAAAATTCCATAATCAAAGACAAACCCTTCGGTTCGGTGCATCATCAGCGCCTGAGAAGATACTTCCATCACTACCGTATCCAGGCCCTCTGCTACCATCCGGGCAAAATTCCGCTGCAGTACATAGGACTCCGGGGTGGTATTCAGCGCATGAATATGTTCCTTTCCGATAATTACTTCTATAGTACCTACCAGACCGACTTTACGGCCTGCGTTTTCCAGAATGGATTTTACCAGATAAGTGGTGGTGGTTTTGCCTTTCGTCCCGGTAATTCCGATTGTCTTAAGTTTTTCAGCCGGATATCCGAAATAAGCGGCCGATATAAAAGCCAGGGCATAGCGGGTATCCTTTACCTTTAGAATGGTGACATCCTTTCCCAACACCTCCGGCACATCCTTAGATACCACCAGCACTCTTGCTCCTTTTTCCACAACCTCAGAAGCTGCCGTATGCGCGTCAAAATTAATCCCCTCAATACAGACAAAAAGACAGCCGGCGCTTACCTTCCGGGAATCGTAAACAACTTCTGTCACGTCACCTGCCATCTCTCCTTGTATCCACTGATATTCTATTCTTTCGATAAGCTGACTTAATTTCATACCGTTACTGCTCCTCCCATTTCATAATACAAAATCTGCGTAACATAGTCACTAATAAATATTCTGTTTTATTTTACTCTATTTTTACTAATTCTACCACCCTTAATTATCATATGATATTTTGGCTATGATGATTTCATTGAAAGCCAACGCAAAGAAGCTTCGGCTAATGCCGAAGCTTCCCGCGATTTTCTTATGAGGGGGGGAGATAGTGAGTTCATCAACTATCTACAAACACTATACTTGGAAAATGTGTCTAAACTGTGTCTAAACAATAAAATATCCCTTAAAAAACTTCATATATATTCGGTACTTAAAATCGGCACTGGTTTCAGCAATAATTCTGCATAATAAACTGTAGGCTTTCCTTGCCCCGATAAAAATTCAAACCTAATTGATAAGTAACGGAAATATTGAATCCGCAGGTCTTTTCATATAGAAGATCGCCGCTGCCCATGCCAAACTTTTCATCCAGAAATTCCGAAAACTTCTCCAGTTCTCCAAAGTAAATCAATTCTTTTTCTTCTTTTTCCGGCGTCATCACCCGAAAGCGGGCGCAATTCTGCCTGGCGCCCATTTTCCAGCCACGGATAAAGCATAGATTTTTTTGAGCGAATAAAGGCTTGGGATTCCCGACTCCAAAAGGCTCCAGCTTCTCCAACTCCTTGGTCAATCCTTTATCGGCATAACTAAGAGGCATGGGAACATCAATATGTATCTTCCGGATAAAATCCTCATCGGTAAGCTGACAATTCTCATTCAGCTGCCGATGCAGCTTGTCAATATTCTTTTCTTCCATCGAAAGACCTGCGGCCAGCTTATGCCCGCCATATTTAGTGAAAAGATATCCCACCTTTGTCATCGCCTCATACATATGATAGGCTTCAATGGAGCGTCCGGAACCTTTTACGCCTTCTTCCCCTTTCGTCAGCACGAAAGCAGGGCGGTTGTATTTTTCCCGAATTCTGCCGGCGATAATACCGGCAAGACTTTCATGTACCTGGGGCAGATAAATAACCATTATCTTATCCTTGGCCTGATCTTCCTGAAGCAGGTATTCTTCGGCCAGCTCCACACCCTTTATGGTCATATTCTTCCGGCTGTCATTCAGTTCCTTCAACTCGCCGGCCAGCTTCATGGCTTCCTGCCTGGTGCCGCACTCCAGCAGTTCCAGCGACCGAACCGCCGTATCCAGCCGTCCGGTCGCATTCAGGCAGGGGCCGATGACAAATCCCAGATGGTAAGCTGACAGCTTCTCCGGTTCAATACCGTTTACCTCCATGATCGCCCGCAATCCCGGAACCTGAGTTTTTCGTAGTCTCATTAACCCTTCCCGCACCAAAATCCGGTTTTCATCCCGCAGTTCCATCACATCACAGACAGTAGCCAACGCCGCAAACTGCAGCAGCTCGTTCCCCAGCTCCTCCCACTGCTTATATCCGGACTTTTCCGCCAGGGCTTGTACCAGCTTCAGCGCCACCACCGCTCCACAGATATTCTTATAGGGATAGGAACAACGTTCCTGCTTAGAGTCAATGACAGCGTCCGCATCCGGCAATATTTCCCGGCGGTTTCCTGCTTCTTCCGTAAACGGGACTTCGTGATGATCCGTAACCACCACCGCCATACCATAGTCCCTGGCCAGCTTAATCTGTGGGCCTGCTGCAATCCCATTGTCACAGGTAATGATAAGACGAATGTTATCCGCTCTTGCCGCTTCGATTAGCTGATCATTCAGCCCGTATCCGTCACGGATCCGGTGCGGGATGGCGGTATCGGCTTTCGCTCCAAGGCATTTCAAACCTTTGGTTAATATATAAGAAGAACAAATTCCATCCACATCATAATCACCAATCACCCGAATCAGACTGTCGTTTTCTATGTGAGCAAGAATAAGCTCCACCGCTTTATCCATGTCGCTAAAAAGCCAGGGGGAATAACAATCCCTCAAGGTTCCGTAAAGATACTCCTTCACTTTAGCGGCCTCTGTGATATCCCGGTTGCGGATAATCCGGGCTAAAACCGGTGATATGGAGAATTTTTCGGACCATTCCATAAAATCTGCCTTCTTAGCAGAGACAAACCACTTTTCCATAATCTATCACTTGCCTTTAGAAGCCGTCTTTTGCGAAAATTTCGTCCGGAAGACATACCATAAAGGCCCGGCAATGCAAACGGAAGAAAAGGCACCGCAGGCAATACCCACCATCAGGGGCAGGGCAAAATCACGGATACTGGTAACACCCAGCACAAAAAGAACCGCCACCATAACAAAGGTAGTCAGGGAAGTAAAGATACTCCGGCGCAAAGTCTGTGTAATACTTGTGTTAACAATAACCTTCAGATCTTCTTTTTTCATAGTAATCATATTTTCACGCACCCGGTCAAAAATTACAATTGTTGCATTAATGGAATATCCAACGATTGTCAGAATACATGCAATAAAGGTATTTCCCACCGACACTCTGGCCGCCGCATAAAAAGCCACTACCACCAAAACATCATGCAAAAGTGCAATAATGCTGCTAATGCCAAACCGAATGTCGCTGAACCGAATCCGAATATAAATCAACATACATATTATGGCAATGATTACCGCTATAATGGTGTCCGAACGCATTTCATTGCTGATGGTGGAGCTGATGGTTTCGGAAGTAATTAAATCTTCCGCAACCCCAAAATAGTCTGAAAACATCAGATTCAGTTCTTCCCGCTGTTCCACACTCAGACTGTTTGTCTTAAAAATAACCTCATTGGAGTCCTGAACCGTTTGAATCTGAACCGCACCGGCAATCTCTTCAAACAAGGGAACGATCTCCGTATTGATTTCTTCCAGGGTCCGGCTTTCCTGAAAAGTCACCGAGGTTTGAGTACCGCCTTTAAACTCCAGGCTGAAATTCAGAAACTCTCCAGTGGCTACCTGGTTTGCGCCCATGGCCACAAAACCCCCGATTACCAATACCAGGGATATGGCAAAAAAAACTGTTTTCCTTTCCACAAACTTAATCGGTTTCCGCTCCCTGGTCTTGCCATACCACTTGGCATCCTGCAGACCAAGGGCATAAAAAGCATTCATGACCCATCTTACGATAACCAGTGCGGTAAACATCGATAGCACGATACCTAAAGCAAGCGTCTGCGCAAAACCTTTAATCGTCCCGGGTCCAAGCAGCCACAGCACCGCCGCTGCGATCAATGTAGTGATATTTCCATCAATAATTGCCGACAATGCTTTGTCAAATCCTGTCTTTATGGCACTTTTTACCGTTCTGCCGGCAGCAATCTCTTCCCGGATCCGGGCAAAGATTATTACATTGGCATCCACCGCCATCCCGATCGATAAAATAATACCGGCAATACCGGATAATGTAAGCGTCATATCGAAACCTTTAATTAAAAGTATGATTAAGGCTGTGTATATCAGTAAACCAAGCGTCGATGCCACTCCCATCATAAAGTATATAAAAATCATAAATACTATTACAATAATCAGGCCGATAGCGCCTGCTTTCAGGCTGGTATCAATTGCCTCCACTCCAAGCTGGGCGCCGACTACTTTGGAATGCAGTTCTTCCAGCTCCAGCTTCAGACCGCCGATTCGGATGGTGGAAGCCAGGCTTTCCGCACCCTGATAAGAAGACATCCCGGTTATCTGGGCGGTGCCGTCAGTAAGTACCGCATTGACCGATGGTACGCTGACAAACGCTTCATCATAATAAATACCGATGGACTCTCCGGCATCATAAGCTTTCCTGGTTGCCTCGGCAAACTTCTCTTTGCCTTCCTCCGTCATCGTCAGGTCAACCGCATATACCGTACTCCCCATACTATCGGTATAGGTACCGGCCTGGGCGTCCTTAATATCAGTTCCCACCAATACTACCTGGCCGTCTTCCTCTAATTCTTCAATGGTCTTATTTAAAGAATACGCATACCCGGTACTTCCGTCAGCATTGGAATAAGCCTGATAAGAATAATTGCTGCTGCCGTCAGATCCGGTTTCCGCAATAAAATAAAGCGTCCCGGGTTTTCCCAATTCCTGAAGAATCGCATTGGCATCCGTAACCCCAGGTATCTCAATATTAATCCGGTTCGAGCCTTCCTGGTAAACATTGGCTTCCGTACTGTAATTCCATACCCGCTGCTGCAGCTTCGCGATAGTATCGCTCATATCGGTAGCACTGGGATTTTCATCACCCACCACCTGATAAGTAATACTGACACCACCCGCCAGATCCAGTCCCAGTTTAATATCCGCCGCGCTGCCGGATCCTTCCGCATTCACTCCCCAGATATCTACATACGTTATACCTGCAAGAAGTGCTACCAGAACAAGCAAAATAATAACCGCCTTACTTTTTTTCATGTCGTCCTCCATTATCCTGCCGCACCCGCGGCATTCATTTTTCCCCTATTTATAAATTATTTTTTTATTTTACATTTATATTAATAATACCCAAAAACCTTACCTTACAATACAATTGCTCCCTCATTATAAACATGGCCAGTTAAACTTAGGTGCGGTATTTACGCACCTTAGTTTAACTCCATGTTTTGGACTACCTTAATCATAATGGCACATTCCACCCGTTTCCGCTCCAGCTCACATCCCACTTCAAAGACATCGTTGATATTATTATGAAACTGAAAGGAATTGGCGGCACAACCGCCGCTGCAATAAAATCTGGCAAAGCATTTCTTACACTTGTCCTTGGCATAAACATTACAGCATTTAAATTCATCCCGGATATCTTCCCGAACAACGCCAATATTCACGTTACCCATACAGAATTTCTCATTACCCACAAACTGGTGGCAGGGATAAAAGTCTCCCCACGGTGTAACGGCCAGATACTCGGTACCGGTACCGCAGCCGGAAAGCCGTTTGGCCACACAAGGTCCACCTTCCAAATCGATCATAAAATGAAAGAAATTAAATGCTTTCCCTTCTTTCTGCCGCTTCAGAATCTCCAGTGCCAGCCGGTCATACTCCGCTTTCAGTCCGGGCAGGTCTTCCGGTTTTATCGCATATTCTTCCCCGGTCATTGCCACCACCGGCTCAACCGATATCTGTTTGAAGCCCAGATCCGCCAGATGCATGACGTCTTTGGTAAAATCCAGGTTTTCATGAGTAAAGGTGCCTCTGACATAATAGTTATTCTGCCCTCTGCTCTCCGCCACCTTCTGATACTTGGGAACGACAATGTCATAACTGCCTTGTCCGCCCCTGAAGGGCCTCATACCATCATGAACACATTTACGCCCGTCAATGCTCAACACCACATTAGCCATCTCTCGGTTGATAAACTCCAGGATTTCATCATTGAGCAGAATACCGTTGGTGGTCAGGGTAAAACGGAACTTTTTGTGATTAGGCTCTTCCAAGCCTCTCCCATACTCCACTAACTGTTTTACCACCTGCCAATTCATCAGCGGTTCGCCGCCAAAAAAATCCACCTCCAGATTGATCCGGTTCTCAGAATTAGCCACCAGAAAATCCAGTGCCTTTTTTCCCACCTCAAAGCTCATCAAGGCTCTGCGGCCATGATATTCCCCTTCTTCTGCAAAACAATATTTACATGCCAGGTTGCAGTCATGAGCAACATGAAGACATAATGCCTTAACCACCGTTTTGCGATTTTTAAAATCAAACACATAGTGCTCATATATATCCGGGTAAAACAATTGACCGGCTTTTTCCAACTCCAGAACCTCATCCACCGCTTCGGTAATTTCCTCTTCCGGATAGGGTATATTGGCCAGGTGCAGGACGGCCGCCTTAATCGTGTCGGCATCCTTAATCCCTTCATTAACCAGAGGCTCCACCAGCATAATCATGTCATATACAATTTCATCCACGATATGTATGGAACCGCTGTTCACGTCCATTACGATATTATAACCGTTACTTTTATACTGGTGTACCACAGATATCTTTTCCTTTCTGTAAATTCAATTATCTTCACTTGGCTCATTGCTTGCGGGAAAAAAGGGACGAACAATAAGCAGCGACCTAAATCGCTGCTTACATAAATCTGAGAATTGCCTTAGGTTATTTAATCTTCTCACAACTTTGATTACCAACGGTACACGAAGTCTTGCATGCTGACTGACAGGATGTCTGGCATTCACCACAGCCGCCCTTTTTCATGGAATCTTTCAGATCCCTGGTTGCTAAAGTCTTAATGTGCTTCATTATATAGCCTCCTTAATGCCTGTTAAGTCATCAGACTAATAAACTTTATGTAGTATATCATATATTTATCTAGCGGAAAAGTATTTTTTGGAAAATAGTACTTTCCTCCTATTCTATTGACAAATTAGCTAAGCATCCCACCCAGCGTCCCTCCTCCGGCGCATAAAATCAAGGTTGTTAAAAAGGAATTCGTAATATCACCAACGGAGCGGTTTACAATGATTGATACGGCAACCAGTACCAAAAAATAGGCCGCGCCAAGCAGCAAACCCCAAAGAAATTTACGGTTCTGCATTTTTTTTCCGGCGATAAAACCGGCCAAAAACGTTGCCAGCACATAAATTCCAATAATAACAATAGAAACAATTTTTTCCGACAAACCGAAGCGGTGCAGTAAAAGTGCCAATAAAAGCAGCAGCCCCCCTGTTAATATGTACGAAAAAAGCAAGCATTTCAACAGAAAAATAATTGGTATCCCGCCTTCCTCTTTGGTATTCCTCCTCATAATTTTTTTATCCATCTTTCCCTCCTTCTCATATCCGATTAACAGTTGCGCGAATATAATCTTTTTGTTGCAGTTCAGCCTTCGGCTAAACTGCAACAAGTTTTTGCCTTCGCGGTTCCACAAGACAGAACTGTTACAACTTTTATTAAGATTATATTCAGCTTGAACCAATAACTTGACAACTCCTTGTTAGTTATTGTATATTTCGTAGTAACAGTACA
>Ga0153972_1000063_pt1 | contig 29100 bp, 27 predicted proteins | sample TSGA056MetaG_FD_104732 | JGI IMG/M metagenome (GOLD analysis project Ga0153972, IMG submission 104732) | Attine ant fungus gardens microbial communities from Georgia, USA - TSGA056 MetaG | ecosystem: Host-associated > Fungi > Mycelium > Unclassified | place: USA: Georgia, George L Smith State...
AAATGGTAAGTCAACGCCATTTCAATACATAAAGCAAGTTCATTCGTTTGTAATTCTTTATTTGGGTCTATTACGATAGCCCGATTTTTGGAAAACTCTAAATCACCTTGAAACATTGTTCTAAAACTATCAACCAAGCTAGTTTGACAATGAAAGAATATTGCGATTTTATCCTCACCAAATCTATCTAAACGTATCGGGGAACCCGCTTTTGTTTTTACAGTTGAATAGGTTGGTTGTCCCCATTTCAGACTTTCCTGAAGCTCACCGATCTTAGGATTTTTGCTTGCTATATCATAAATTAACTCCCTTATTTGCATTAGGGGTTCTCTATATTCGACAGGATAGTTATTGAATACGTTTTCTACATTAATATTCATAGTATGACCTCCTTCAACTAATTTCTGAACGTTATATAAATAATATTCTAATTTTACTTAAATTCTTAACTGTTTCCATTATACTGTATTTTCATAAGATTTTCAATTGTACTGCTTACTTTTCACCAAACATACTAGAATTACCATATTGGTACATTTCTTTCAATCATTTAACAAATCCGCCTCCTAACAAAATAAGAAAAAGCCCAACAATTACAGCGAATTGTTAGGCTTTTTAATTAATGTATGATAAGCGATTGATTGCTCAACCCGAACATATCAACATTGGAGCGGATAATGGGAATCGAACCCACCTCTACGGCTTGGGAAGCCGTCATTCTACCGATGAACTATATCCGCAGGCTTGGCACTATAGCAATTATAGCACCAGATCCTATAAAATTCAATAGGACATTTTATAGAAGCATTATCCCTGCGTCAGCGCAGATTTGTTTTGCTTCGTCTGTCCAAATTGATGACTGAACCTCGCCAATATGAGCCTTTCCAAGCATCAGCATACATAGTCTTGACTGCCCTATTCCTCCGCCGATTGTAAGCGGGAGCTCGCCATTGAGAAGCATTTTGTGGTAAAGCCTTTCCCTTCTATCATCACAGCCAGCTAGCGTAAGCTGCCTGTCAAGAGACTCAGGATTTACCCTGATACCCATCGAGCTAAGCTCGAAAGCGCAGGAGAGAATGTCGTTCCAGAACAGAATGTCGCCGTTTAAATCCCAGTCGTCATAGTCGGGGCTACGCCCATCATGCTTTTCGCCACTTTTAAGCTTTCCTCCTATGCCTATGATGAAGACTGTTTTAAATTCGCGGCAAATCTCGGTTTCACGTTCTTTGGGTGTGAGCGTTGGATACATATCCTCAAGCTCCTGAGTTGTGATGAACTTAATGGTCGGGCAAAGCGTTCCAAGAGATGAAAGGCTTGGGTAGATGGACTGGATTGTCTGCTGGGTCTCGCAAACGACCTTTACAATTTCCATAACGGTGGATTTTAGGTAGTCGATGCTGCGGTCTTTCTCCTCAATTATCTTTTCCCAATCCCACTGGTCAACATAAACAGAGTGAAGATTATCAAGGCAATCCTCGTCCCTGCGGATAGCATTCATGCTTGTAACAAGCCCCTTGCCGGGGAAAAAGCCATATCTGTGCAGCGCCATGCGCTTCCACTTAGCAAGCGACTGCACAACCTGTGCGTCGGTTTTGGTGACAAGTATATCAAAACTTACCGGTCTTTCGACACCGTTTAGATTATCGTTCAGGCCGGAGTTTTCCTCAACAAACAATGGTGCAGATACTCTATGCAGGTTCAAAAGTGCACATAGCTTATCTTCAAATAATCGATGAATCAGACCGATTGCCTTCTGCGTATCGTAAATGTTTAATAGGCTTTTATAGCCCTGCGGGATAAATGTGTCCATATAAATTTCCCCTCTATCCTAAATGCTTATTCTGACAACATTTCTATAATGCGGTTGTAGTAACTTTCCGCATTTGATTTGAAGTTTTTTTCTATTTTGACTGCCTGCTCCTCGCCTGAGGCTAAAATTTTAAGATCAAATATATTCCCTAAGCCATCGGAAAGAGCAAGATATGTTGTAACGCCGCCTTTGCAAGGCTCGTGGTTTGCCAGAATCATTGAGCTTCGGCGCATTTCGGCGATAACGGGAGCTATAATTTTGTCTGCCTTAATTCGCACGGAATACGGCACTACGGATTCCAAAACTTCGCCGTTTCTGGTTCCTTTGGCTGTAACTGCATATTTTCCGGTCTCAATCTCTTGAACCTGTGCGCTTTCTTCAAGCTCGAACAGGCATTGCTTATAATCGAAATAATCAACGCCGCCGTCGATTAAAACAAGCTCCGCCAGACTCTCCGGGTCAATCGGCAAAGGTAAACGGCGCAATACATAGAGTATAAGAACCTTTATCTCACTTTTCTCATTTATGAACCCAAGTCTTTCCACATTTCGCCCTCCCTTGCATAAGCTATACCAAAGTATTATACATCAAATTTAGATTACTGTACAGAATTTATTTAATCCGACTTTGCGGATTATTGAGCCAGATTTCAATTCCGAACATATACTTATTATTGAGAGGGTTTTAATAACAGCCGCAATTTTACTTAAGAGTTTTAACACACTCGCCCATTTACGCATAGACTGAAATGAACATCGTTCAAATTATCGTTAGGAGGTCAATTTTATGGCAGACAGGGTTTTGCCCAGCTCTGTGGAGAACTGCAGTCCTCTGGAGTGCATGCACATACATACAGGCAAAATATACGATAGCTGTAGAGAATAACATAGAGCGATTTATATATAATTAATTCTACAGTATGAAATGAGGAAAGTTACTGTATTATCTTGAAAACCAAAGGCTTGACCTCTTTGGAGATCAGGAATATTTGCGAGAGCCGAAGAATTTTCTGAACCCGTATCCATTGTAGCGCATTCCTTAGCTTCTGCACGCCATTTTCGCTGTCCGCAATGCGTCCGCGCTTAAATACCTTCGTCTTCGGAGCTGGAATAGTACTTTCCCCATAGTTTACCGCAAGACTTCTGCGCTTTCGTGCTATGAAATTATCCAAAGTGCGCAATTCAAAACTTTGTCCTAATGTCTAGTTATCTTAATTAGATGCCCTTGGAACATAAAAGAATAAAACAAGTATATACTAAGATTGTTTGAAATAATGCTCTTTAAGAAGGTTGAAAAATTGAAAAAAGAAAAATGGGATTTTCATAACAGTTATACGAAGCTGCCAAAGATTTTCTATACAAAACAATGCCCAACTACTGTGCGCACCCCCGAGCTTATCATTTATAATGACTCATTAGCAGCTTCTTTGGGTGTACCTCTGCAATTGGAGGTCCTTGCTGGAAATGAAATTCCAAAAGGAGCCGAGCCACTGGCTCAGGCATATGCGGGACATCAGTTTGGGCATTTTACAATGTTAGGGGATGGACGAGCCATCCTTCTTGGCGAACAAATAGCGAGTTCCGGAGAACGTTTTGATGTTCAGCTTAAAGGCTCTGGACGAACCCCATACTCCCGGGGTGGTGATGGACGAGCCGCTTTGGGCCCCATGCTTCGGGAATATATTATTAGCGAGGCCATGTATGCATTGGGAATTCCGACAACCAGGAGTTTAGCGGTCGTAACAACAGGAGAAACTGTGAAGCGCGAAAAAGATCTTCCCGGAGCTATCTTAACACGTGTTGCCGCAAGCCATATTCGAGTAGGAACATTTGAATATGCTTCATATTTTGGAACGGCTGAAGATGTTTGCAGCTTAGCTGATTATACTATAACACGCCACTTCCCAGATATCGCAGCATTTGAAAACAAATATCTGCTGCTGTTAAGAGAAGTGGTAAAACGGCAGGCGTCTCTGATTTCTAAATGGCAATTGGTTGGATTTATTCACGGTGTAATGAATACAGATAATATGTCCATTTGCGGCGAAACCATTGATTATGGCCCTTGCGCATTTATGGACGTTTATCACCCAGCTACCGTTTTCAGTTCCATTGATATACACGGCCGCTACGCCTATGAAAATCAGCCGAAGATGGCTGCGTGGAATTTAGCGCGTTTTGCTGAAACCCTTCTGCCCTTTTTGCATGATGATGAGAATAAGGCTGTAAGCCTTGCGCAAGAAGAGATTTCAAAATTTGGAGAGCTATATCATAATTATTGGCTGGCGGGAATGCGTGCAAAGCTAGGCTTGTATAATGACGAAGCGGAAGATGAATTATTAGTTAAGGATTTTTTGCAGCTAATGCAACTTCACCAAGCGGATTATACGAAGACGTTCCAGTCATTAACGTTGGATAAAAATGATGGCCAGGCTCTGTTTTCCAGTCCTGATTATTATGCTTGGTATCAACGATGGCAAGCACGTATCGGCAAACAGTCACAATCAAAAGATGAAAGCAAAGGGCTTATGAAAAGCCATAACCCTGCCATTATTCCAAGAAACCATCGCATTGAGGAAGTACTGAATGCTGCTGAAGACGGGGACTTGAACAAAATGCATATGTTTCTCATTGCTTTGAAAAATCCTTATGAATATACGCCTGAACAAGAAGATTTCTCAAAGCTGCCCACATCGGAGTTTTGCCATTATCGAACATTTTGTGGAACTTAAGTTGTTTATTATCCCGAATGTGAATCGCTGGTGATAATAATTAAACGCAGTTGGCTATACAGCCGAGGCTCTCTTTATCAGAGAGGTTTCAGGCGGCAGAAGCATAAGGGTTGCTAGATTGTTGATATAGTGTTAAAATCATTATTAGCTCAAAAAAATCGTTAGCTGTGGTAGAGATTAATAGAGCAAGCTATTTCACAATATGGGAGAAAAGAATGGCCATTAATAAATATATGCGTGCCGCATTGAAGGCGCTGTCCTATATGGAAGTAGACTTGAAAACAAACTATGAGATGCTGCGTCGAATAGAGCTTGTCACGAAGAAACCCCGTATAAAATTATCATATAAGACATGGGATAATCACGTCAATAATAACGGTTACAAGGTTCCTGTTAGGATATTTACTCCAACACATGAAAATAATTTATCCGGTCTGAAGTATCCCGTCATTGTATTTCTGCATGGTGGCGGCTGGGTTACCGGAAACCTAGACAGCTATGAAAAAGTTTGTCTTACAATTGCTCGTCAAACCGGCTATATGTTGATAGCGGTTGACTATCGCCTTGCGCCGGAATATCCTTTCCCCACTGCGTTAGAGGACTGTTACCAGGCGATAAAGGTAGCCCTTCATTGGCATCAGATATCCGACATCCCGCGCGGAATAACGCTGATGGGCGACAGCGCCGGTGGGAATTTAGCCGCGGCAGTTTCTCTGTATATGCGCGACAAGGGCGAAAAAATGGTAGATAAGCAGATTCTTATTTATCCCGCCACGTACAACGACCATACTGAAACGTCGCCTTTTCAATCTGTTTTGGAGTATGGAACTGAGCACCTGCTGACTTCGAAGCGCATTTGTGATTATATGGATTTATATTGCCGAAAAGAAGCAGATCGCAACAATCCGTATTTTGCGCCTCTGCTGGCAAATGATTTTTCAAACCAGCCTGACACGCTGATCATTACAGCTCAGTATGATCCGTTGCGGGATGAAGCGGAAGAATACGGCCGTAAGCTCAAAGAGGCAGGTAATTGCGTCGTTATCCGTAGGATGGCAGACACTCTGCATGGCTTTTTCTCATTGCCCCTAAGATTTTCGGCAGTAAAGAAAAGTTACAAAATAATAAATCAATTTTTATGGGAGGAAAAACTAGATGAATGACCCGGCTGAAAAAGCGTGGCACAAGCTAGACAATGCAGCCAAAATTTTCCCTCCTACTAGCAGAAAGTCTGATACGAGAGTTTTCCGTCTTAGCTGTGAATTATTGGAGCCTGTGGACGGAAATTTGCTTCAGGCTGCGCTCGATAGGTCAATAGATGTTTTTCCAAGCTTTCAGTACATACTAAAGCGAGGTATGTTTTGGTATTATTTAGAACACAGTAATTTTCGGCCTCTTGCCAGCGAGGAAGATAAGCCTCCTTGCAGTACAATGTATCTTGAAAGTAAAAAACTTCTTTTCGATGTGACTTGGTATAGAAAACGGATTAATCTCGAGGTATACCATGCTCTAACCGATGGTACAGGCGCGCTGCAATTTCTAAAGACATTAGTACTGCACTATCTTAAGCTTGTCCACCCTGACGTTATGAGCAGCGTGACCGGCATTGACTACGACGCATCTGAGTCTCAGAAGATGACTGACAGCTTTAATAAATACTACGATTGGAGTAAAGTCGTCCGCAAACCCAAAAAGCCTGTTGCCTATCAGCTAAAAGGCGCTAAAGAAACGGAATGGCGTTTTAAAATTATTGAAGGAACTGTTTCAACCAAGGCGCTCCTCCACAAGGCACACGAATATAATGCAACGGTGACAGTATTTTTAACGGCTCTGCTTATGCAGGCAATTAGTGACAAAATGAGCATACGTGATCGGATGAAACCTGTCGTTATATCTATCCCTGTTAATCTTCGTAATTTTTTTGACTCGAAATCAACACTCAACTTTTTTAGCATTGTTGATGTAAAATATGATTCAACTAGTGGTGATACATTGGAGGATATTGTAAAGGCAATAAAGGAGAATTTTGCTGAAAGGCTCAATGAAGAACACCTGCAAAACCGTCTGAACAAATTACTCAGATTGGAGCATAACTTTTTCGTACGATTGATTCCTTTAGCGCTTAAAAATTTATTTATGAGCGCCGCCTACTCTATTTCGATGCGTGAGATTACTGCCTCAGTTTCTAATTTGGGCAGAGTTCATATGCCTGATGAAGCAGCGCCTTATATTCGATTGTTTGACGCCTTTACCAGTACAAGAACGCTTCAAATTTGCACATGTTCGTATGAAGATAATACAAATATCAGTTTTACTTCTCCATTTATTAACTCAGATATCCAGTGCAGCTTTTTTCGGCGATTAAGGGAAATGGGGATAGCGGTAGAGATAACCGCAAATAGCTTAAGAGAGACACCCTCAAAACCTTTACAAGGAGGGAGGATAAATGAAAATCTGTGAAAAATGTTCTGTAACAGTATCAGGTAACTTTGAAAAATGTCCTCTGTGTCAAAATATACTTATCGGAGAATGGCAGGATGGGAGTGAGTGCTTTCCATTTGTGCCAATCGTGAAATATGAACATAGTTTTTTATACCGCCTGCTCCAGTTATGCTCGGCGCTTGTGGTGATTGTTTCTCTTACCGTCAACTGGATGTTACCGCAAAGCGGTTTTTGGTCATTATTTGTGATTGCCGGTATAACTTGTATATGGATTAGTGTGTCAGTTGCTGTTCGCAAGCGGCATAATATATTAAAAAACTTAACTTATCAAGTAACGATTATAAGCATTTTCTCTGCATTGTGGGATATCTTTACAGGCTGGTATGGATGGTCAATCGATTTTGTCATTCCTATAGCGTTTGTTTCAGCCATGTCGGTCATATCCACTCTGGCTTACGTTCTCAAAATGAAGGCGGAAACCTATATAATTTATTTGTTTTTACTGATCCTGTATGGGATAATTCCAACAGTTTTTGTGTTGTGCGGATGGAGTAAAATCATTTATCCGTCTCTGGTCTGCATAGCGTGCAGCCTACTTTCGCTTACGGCGTTATTTATTTTTCAAGGCAGGAATATGGCGGAAGAATTAAAACGCCGCATGCACCTTTAAATTCCATACTAAATATATTAACGGTCTATGCGTTCGTTCAGCATACATTCGCCTACGAGCGTTTTCCGATATACGCAAGCGGCCTTTCTTTTGTTTATGCCGCAGACTAGAAATCCTGCAAGATTGAGAAGCGGTATATAAACAAGCAAGAATAAAAGCAGGTTCATACCATTTTCCTTCCCTAATTATATTTTAAGCATATGGTGATTTTTTAATTTGCTCTTGACAAGATGGACTTTCATATATAAAATTCACTATTGTGTCAAAATACAGAATATTTTATAAGAGGAGACTATTAGATGAAAAAAAACGTTGTACTTACAATTGCTGTGATTGCGTTTGCTATTTGCACAATAGTACTGGGTGCTATGCTTTGGCAATCGGAGACAAGAGAGGATGACACAGTATCTCATGGGAACTATTCGGATGATATGAAAATTCCTTATGCCGTAGATTTATCAACTGAGGACGGTGCTGATTCTGTGGAAAGAGTTGGGGATCACAAGGACTCAGCCTATTTCTCCACGATCGACTTCTATAATCTTGAAGCGACAGATACCCTTACTATGCTCACCAAGTTCAAGACATATCAACAGACCTCCGAGTGGTCTTGCGGAGTAGCGGCGGCGCTGATGGTTTTAGACTATTACGGGAAACTGGACGACTGGAATGAAGAAACTCTAGCCAATTTGAGGAGTGACCACAGCGAAGTTCACCCCGGAACCTGTCTGATACAAATGCAGGATATATTTGACGGTGTCGGCGGCTTTACATATGAGAGCACGTATAATTATGTGGACAATATGGAAGAAATCAACCTATCTCTTATAAGAAGCTATCTAGAAGATGGAATCCCGGTCTTAATAGCTTGGAATGACTGGGGTGGGCATTGGCAGGTTATCATTGGCTACGATGACATGGGAACCGAGACAGAATCCGACGACGTTATAATTGTGGCAGACTCCTATGATACAACGGACCACAATCAGGACGGCTATGGTGTGTACGGTGCCGAGCGTTTTTATTATAACTTCACAATGTATGGATTCTTCGGAGAAGATGAACTGAATGACATGGTGTTTTTGGCAGTAAAACCTGTATAATTAATATTGCCAGATGCGGTGCAGAAATCTTCTTGTCTAATTATTATCACTTGATACTGACTTTAGGATTCGACCAGCCTTATCACAGTAATACGTCATATACTATGTACAATTCAAGAAAATTGAAAAGCCGTGCGGAGACTGTCGTTTGACATTCTCCGCATGGCGATTTTAGCGGTTATCGCTCCGGCTCATAGCGGTCGTGGTTATTGCTCTCGCCCAGAGCCGTATTGCACTCATCAGCTTTATGCTTCGCTGTTTCGAGCACGTCTGCCATGCGTGGTTTTCGGGTGTTGCAGGCTCCAGGATTCTTTCCAAAGTCTGTCTTATGATATGCTGGTTGCGCTCAGCAATCATTGTCTTCAAAAAGCACTTGTAATCGTCAGAAATAAATGGAGTACTACTTTCGCTGTTTTCAGTGTCAGCCGTACCCGCTTTTTATTCATAGCTTAAGCAGCTCCTCTCCTCATTTCAGTACCTCTATTACAATATGTCACTTATGACACCTTGTAGTGCAATTGCTCGTCCATCGTTTCCCGGCTATGCCGGGTTATCTTTTGATCAACGGTTTTGTGGCACAAGAATTAAACCCACCCCTATCTGCAATTTCTCGGCAAGCCTGTTTGACTGCTTCAGCTCGTCGTGCTAGAGCAGCTTCATCCGTATTGGGTTCACACACTATGCATATAGTCTGACCTAGCTTTCCGTGGTCGTAAACCTTTTTAGTTACCTGCATAAGACCACCTCCATTTAAGATTTATGAAATGTGCTTCCCCTATATGACGCACGATTGTGTATTCAACACGGGTGCCACTCAGTGGCATCCTTATTTTTTTGACCCAACTTGGCAATCTGTGGTACATTGATAATGTCAATTATCCAACGACTGATGCCGTCAGGTGGGTTTTGTTGTTCCCAAAATTCCAATTGAGGCACTCCGAACAGATCTTCCGGTCTGACAAGAACGTGAAAGGATGGAACTCGTCTGCCATTTTCCCAATCGAATACTATTTACTTTGCGTTGAAGAAACTGCTGGATTTACCCAAAAAGAGCTGGGGAAGCCGTAGGTCTTTCTATGCAATCAATGATATAGAAAAGGGACGGCGGCATAACCACCACAACTAAAGCCATCCTTCTGGCAAGGGAACTGAATACTACCGTTGAATACTTGAGCGGAGATTCCAAAAATCCTGTGCGTTCCAATGAAATATCGCCTGCGGAGAGTTTCTTTTCAGATGACGACGGTCACACTATTACCACTCGCCTGCTCGGCTTATGTGAAAAAAGGAAGTTCCCGATGCACAAATCAAATGTGAAGCAGGTGCGCTTTATCTCCTGTACAATTATCTAATATGCTTGCCCTCTCCGACTACTTTGACGTCTCCCTAGACTATCTCGTCGGCCGCAACGACGATCCACGACGGCGTTGACATACCCGATATCGCTGTGCTATACTAATTGAGATGTGGGGGTGCGTTATGAATAACGAAGAAAAGATTTTAGCTCTGCTTGAACAAATGCAAGGCAATATTTTGGAAATGCAAGCCGATATTTCTGGCTTGAAGCAGGGACAGGCTAAGCTAGAGCAGGGTCAAGCTAAGCTCCGTTCTGAAATGTCAGATCTCCGCTCCGAAATGAACGAGCACTTTGATACATTGGAATTCAGTCTTAAACACGCTTGGACGGATATAGCCCTAAACGAGAAACGCATAGAGAGACATGAAAAAGAATTTCATAACGTTGGTTAACGCTTTCTCGCCCCGACTTCGGTCGGGGTTTTTTTATGCCTCTTACCCCTTGCTGATTGCTATACGTTTCTTTTCCGAAAAAACTATACCTTCTTGTTGCCAAACTAAATCCTACGCTTCTTGCAAAAGCGCTCTACGAATCTGTGTTTGCAAAGAACAAAATTGTTGAGCAGTTGCCGGAAGAGAAGATTCCTCAAGCAGCAAAGATTCTGCAAGTGCTAATAGACAAGGATAATAAGTCATACAAATAGTACTATCGGCTGGAATTGTATTAATAAGTTTAATAAGCTTTGCTTTTCTGTCGCAGTATTTCGGCTCGCTTAATTCTTCTGAAATTTTTCTAATATCGGCATTTTTGTTTGGCATATAGTTCATCTAAAAATATCTATTCTCTGTCGAGAGCAGGAGAATTATAACAGATTATGCATATCGTAGGGAGGCAAAGAAATATCACCCGGATTGTAATTCGTCAGAGAATGCTGCCGTCTTTTTCCGCATGGTGCAGAAGGCGTATGCATCATACCATATTCTGGGAATACAGGCCTTAAGGACCGCCTGCATGACCACATATTCTGACTCAAGGAGGACCCATAATGGGCAGAGTGAAGCTGTCAGAAAAACTCAATAAGCCCGTGGCAGCTTACCTGCGTAAATCACGAGCTGAAGAAAATATGGATATCAACGAAGTGCTTAACAACCACTTGCATGAGCTGCGTAAGACTGCAAGGTTTCACGGTCTGGTTTTGGAGGAAGACGATATATATAAAGAGGTCGTTAGCGGCGAGAGCTTATATACACGTCCGCAAATGCTGAGACTACTTGAGGCGGTTGAGGAAGGTCGATATTCTGCGGTGCTGTGTGTTGATATGCAGAGGCTCGGACGTGGCGGTATGTCCGATCAAGGCATTATTCTTGACGCCTTCAAATATAACAGCACTATAATCATAACGCCTGACAGGGTGTATGACCTCACCGAAGAATTTGACGAAGAGGCTGCTGAGTTCCAAGCTATGATTTCTCGCAGAGAATATAAACTCATAACCAAGCGTATGCGCCGAGGATTGCGCATAACAGTTGAGAAAGGCGGCTATGTATCTAACGCCCCATTCGGATATAAGAAAGTATTCAAGGACAAAATTCCGACGCTTGAGCCTATCCCTGATGAAGCCCACATAGTAAAAATGATATTTGATATGTACATATCCGGGTACGGATGCACAAAAATATCTGCCTCTCTTGAGGAGCTTGGAGTGCATGGTAAGCGTGGAGCAAGTTTTAACCGGAACACGATCCGTAGCATCTTGTTAAATCCTGTGTACATTGGCAAGGTTCTCTGGAATAACACCGTAACTGTGAAAAACGGGAGCGGGCAGAATATGAAAAAAACCATCGTTAAAGCAGCAGATGACCAACGTATTTTTGTAGATGGATGTCACCCTCCTCTTATTGACGAAAGCAAATTCAACCGAGTTGCACAGATAATGAAAGACAAGGGCGTCACGATGGGCGCTGTCAGAAAACCAAGAAATCCTTTTGCCGGGCTAGTGTATTGCTGTGTGTGCGGCGGCAGGATGCAAATAATGCAGGATAGCAAATGCGGAGATTATCTTATTTGTACGAAAAAAGGGTGCTGCGCCGGCGTCAAGATGGAATTCTTTCAGGAAGCGGTGCTTAATTCACTCTATAACACACTCAATGAGCTTGAAACCGGATTATCAAACTATGAACCGCCGGACACCTCAGCGCAAGAGGGTGCCCTTACTGCGGCTCACAGGGAACTTCAAAGGATATCTGAACGAAAGGAACGTCTGCTTACCTATCTTGAGGACGGCACCCTGGAGTCTCATATATATAAAGAGCGTATGACAAGAGCCAAAGAAGATTCAGAACTTATTGAAAAGACAATTGCAGACCTGAAGGCTGAGGTTGCTGCCGCCGGAGCAGATAACTTGCGTATGCAGTACGAGCTACTAAGCTCTGCCTTGCAAGTATACAGCGATTCCGACGTTGCCGGGAAGAATCACCTGCTCAAAACTGTCATGGAGCGCATCGAATATACAAAGCATAAAAAAACAAAACCCTATGACTTTACAATCTCGCTGCAATTGCGTTCTTTCATATAAGTCAATATATAAAGCGCTCTTTGTTATGATAAAGACTGTATTGAAGATTTAAGAGTATACCCCACAGTTAGCTCCCAAGCACTTATCGACGCCGCTTTCAGCGTTCGCCCAAACAAGGCGGAGCTGCTATTCGCAGACATCAGCGTAGACCCGATAACCTTTAACAGGGGTTATTACACAGTAGATATTACCTACTTTTACAAAATTACAGGCAACGTTTTCCCGGGCAACAAAGAAATCACAGGACTCGCAGTATTTGACAAGAGGGTAATTTTATTCGGCAGCGAAGGAAGCGTTAAGGTGTTCTCTTCCTGCGGTGACAAAAACCTTTATGGCAACTGCGCAATGCCCGTTGCCTATGTTGATGCTGTTGACCCAGTTGCGCTTAACATGAAGCTTGTTGAGCCTGGCTGCTGCAACTATTCAGATACCGAAATGCGTTGCATTCCAGACTTCATCATTGAAGAAATCGGCGAGGATCTAATTCTGAACACCCCTTGCAGAAAGCTTTATGTAACGCTTGGACAGTTCTCAATTGTCAGACTTGAGCGTGATACGCAGATCTCTATAGAGGCAAGAAACTTCCTTCCATGCACAGAGTGCGCAGGCGCAAGCGCAGTAGAAGACGACCCTTGCTCTCTGTTCGGAAAGGTCCGTTTCCCGGTAGAAGATTTCTTCCCACCAAATACAATCGATCCATAAGAATCGAAGTTTTTTTGGAAAACAAGGAAATCCCTATAGCCTTTGGCTATAGGGATTTTTGCGCCAGGAAGCATAGCAATATCTTTCTGCTTGCATGTTTAATAGCGGCATAACATAATATCGTTCCTGTATGCCGAGGTATCAGCATATGTAAATGATACTTTGTCTTGAGACGGCGCTTTATTGACGCCTCATTGCAGAATTTAGTCATTAAAGATTTCTCATTTCGCATTATACTTGAAACGGCATATCTTACGGTCGCTGACAGTGTTCATACTCTTTATTTTTCAACACTTTATAACCCTTATCCCCCACTTTTAAGCAAATCTACAAGCATCAACATATTTTGCCAAACAGTATAACAAGCTGTGAAAAGGTGTTTCACCTATGGGCGATATATACTAAAAGAACGCCCATTTTCATTGCGTGTATTAGTTGGGTGTTGTATAATCTGATTAACGGCGGCGAGTTAATGAAAGGCGGCGAAAAAGTTGAAAGATATATATGATCAATTCGCATATGACTACGATGAGTTCGGCCCGATTGAGGAGTATTTGGGAGATGAAAAAAACTTCTTAGGTAATCTCTTCTCAAGAGGTAATGTAAAGAAGGTTTTGGATTGTGCTTGCGGCACAGGGCAACATCTATATATGCTTTCAAGGTTGGGTTATCAGGTGAGCGGTTCTGATTATTCCGAATCTATGCTGCAAGTTGCAAAGAATAATTTATCTAAGCACAATATGGATATCCCTTTGCAGCAATGCGATTTTCGCTATTTGGAGCAAGCTTTTGATAGCTGCTTTGATGCCATCATATGCCTTACTACAGCGCTGCCACATTTGCATACAGATGAAGATTTACTGACTGCATTACGTTCCATGAAAAATACGTTGAATAAGGATGGCATGTTGGTGCTTACTCAAGGGACTACTCATTTCACGCTAACCTTACCGCCAATTGAGGCCGTGATAAATCGGGAAGATTTCTCTCGCATATTTGTTAAGGAGCACGATGAACAGTTTCAAACTATCCATGTCTTAGACCTGTATCATAATCCGAAACGTCTGGAGCAAAATCAGTATGACATCACTTATCGCATATTACTTGATGAAGATTATCATAAATTGCTTACAGAAGCAGGGTTCGCAAACATTCAAATCTATGGCGATTACGGCTTAACCCCGTATGATAGGGAGAGCCGTCGCCTAATCGTTGTTGCCCAAAAGGCATAACCGTTTTATACTCAGTCAAAAGAAAAAAGGAGCGTAATGACATGACAAGCATAGATGAAAGCATTTCAAAGCTATATGAGAAAGATATTTCAGAGGGATACAAAAATCTTCAGGAGCTAGAAGCCCTGTCAGAAAAGGACAACAGCTTGTATCCTTATATTGATGAATTTATATCTATGCTCGGAAGTGATAAGTACGTCGTTCGCGTGCGGGGATTTCGCCTTCTCTGCAAGCAGGCTCAATGGGACGACAACAGGAGAATAGATAATGCAATAGATAAAATAATGGCATTTCTAAACGACGACAAACCAACCGCTGTTAGACAGGCACTTAAATCATTGGAGGATGTTGTGATACATAAGAAAAATCTATGCGCATCAATAAAAGCCACAGTTATGACACTGGATTATTCTCATTTCAAAGATACAATGAGGCCACTTATAGAAAAAGATATTCACAGCCTTCTGCTGCTAATTACGAATTGCAAGAGAAGGTGAAGCTGACGTTGGTGTCCTCCGCCCTTTTATAAAAGAAGGCTCATTAAAATAGAGGAGAGCATTGAAACACTGCTTTCCTCTATTTTTCTTCAATTTTTATCCCAGTGCTTTGTCATACTCTGCCCGCTCGCCGCCGACATATTTTGGGCGCGTACGCGCAAAGATGACATTTGCCTCGCCTATTTTATCAATACTTAGCCGCACGGGAACCGCCACCTTTTTAAGGTGCATCCCTATAAGCGTGCCGCCGATATCCATTCCGGCGTCAGCTTTTATCTCTTCAACCGCCACGGGGTCGCTGAAAGCTTCATATGCTGCGGCTGCAAAGCTCCCTCCCGCCTTCGGCACGGGCACGGCGTTAACGATTTCCATGCCTCTGACCGCCGCACGCTCAATGATAATCACACGGTTCAAATGCTCGCAGCATTGCGCTGCGAGATATATTCCACGCTCCGAGAGGACTTCATTTATCCCGTCGAAAATTGCCTTTCCAAGTTCCGGGTTAGAGTCACTGCCGAGCTTGCGTCCCCCAATCTCGCTCGTTGAGCAGCCTATTACGATTACCGCGCCGCACCTGAGATCCGCCGCATCCACCAGCTCAAGTGTTGCCCTGTTTGCCGTGAATTTAATATCCTTAAACATGTCCATTTGTATTATCCCTCTCAGCATCCGTTATCCAGAGGCGTTCCTTTATAGCCGGGTTTCTTAAAAATATAATTACAAGCACAGAGGAAATCACAATCCCGGTAACCGCCTGAACAATATTTCCCGGCACAGCAAGTATAGCCACCCCAACTCCATAAATAACCGTTTCGTATAAAAAATATCCTAACACCATGATAGCCCCACCCGCAGAACTTGCAAGTATTCGCTTTAATGAAATATGTTTTTTGCTCTTTTTCACCAGTAAACTGAACAAAACACATGTTATTAAAACCATAACCACCTTAATTACAACAGTTGCGGGAGCATAATAGGCAAATCCCGAAAAAATATCGGCAAGGCATGATCCGATCCCCGCTGCCGCTGCGCCGTAGACACCGCCGAGAGAGAATGCCGCAAGTAAAACCACGGCATCGCCAAGGTGGGCATACCCGGTTCCAGGAAGCGGTATGCGTATAATCATAGTCGAAACTGCAATAAGCGCCGCAAAAAGCGCCGATAATACAGGCTTTATTGTTTTCCCATTTCTCATTTCAGCAAACCCTGTTCTTCTTTGGATATGTATTTATCATATTTTAGTAACCCTGTCTGTCACTTCAATCGGCTTTGTCCTTCTTATCCATAAGCCAAAGAATGCCGACATCAAGTATCCTCGCTATTTCGTATAGTTCTATATCAGTAATGTATCGTGTGCCGAGTTCAATTTTTGATAAAACTGCTTGTGACATTGGTACGCCTTTTAACTCTAGTTTAGCGGCAAGTTGTTCTTGACTCATAGAAGGCTTTTGTAGAGCTCTTGCGGCTCTGATCCGCGGACCTGATAAATTCATAAGTATAAAATCTTCTCTTTCATAATATTATACTTGATTTTAGCAAAACAAAAAGTATAATATTACTACGGAGCGTTGTAAATTATCTTTATTAAGATTATATAACTCCACAGCGTTATAATTGAGAAGTTTGGAGGATTTTATTGTGGGACAACTTATAGATATTCAATACAGCACATTAACGGAAGATAAACGGTCTTATGAAATTATGTTGCTCCGTGACCAGCACGGCAACACATTTACCGATATTGCAAAAGAGTGTGAAATATCGGTTGCAAGGGTAGTGCAAATATATAACAGACTAAAGCTTAAGCAAATACGCCTATACATCAATCATATTGCGGTAGTGCTTGGGTATGAAAGCACTTCGCAAATCATAAAAGTCTATCATGACGCTTATGAATGCTATCAAGACCGGGCATATGCCTGTGCTTATATGGAAAGGCAATTTAAATACATTTTAGCCGAATACAGGGTCGGAGAACCGGGTATGCCGACAAAATTTATCAGGAGCATGCCCCCATTTAAGTCCAGATTGAGCCAAAAAACGATTGCCCGTGTTATCGAAATGCGGGAGGTTGAAAAAGCGTCATTTGCAACAATAGCAAAAGAATTGCGTATGACGCAAGCTAAAGCAAAGCGCACGTATGAAATGTTTTATCATAAACAGGTGTTGGAACTTATCAATGCTTTACAAGAAAAAGCGGAAAGCAATGAAGAAAAAAGCGCTATATGGGATTATTATTTTAATGAATATAAATCTGCCAAAAAACGCTACGATATGCTGACAAAAGGATAAGCCATTGTTGTGCACTTATCTTGTCAAGGGTAGTATAATTTTGAAAGGGTTATGTCTAATCACATTTAGACATAACCCTTAACTACTATATATTGTGTAACAGAAATTTAACAATTAAATTAGCTATTAGCTATCAGTTGGTAATATATATGTAATTGCCTTAAAAAAGTTTTCGTGCTACTCTATTGGTGGAAATGGTTTTGTGCATTTAGCCGCAAAATAAACAATCATTTTGATAATAAATTGTGAAATTTATACAAATTATTTAGATTAATAAGCCGCTTAGGTTAGTAGCCGCTGCAAAAATCAAAGAATTGCTGTGCCTGTACCGTGAGTGCTGCACCTTTCTTACAGATGATGCCGAAGTTGAAGCAGAGCGGTGAATAAAGTGTGAATGTCGAATTATTTTCAAGCGATTTTTCATGATCCAAGGTATTTCTCGCATGAAGATTATCCAAAAGAAACGCCACGGCATTATGCCGATTGACCATAGACGTTGTCAAGCTTGCACGATTTGAATACATAAAAAGTTTCGGCTCCACATCCGCATTGCGAAACCATTTTATGACTGCCTTCGAAATTGTTGCCTTTTCATTTAGCAGAATTATTTTTTCATCTTTAAGCATCTGTGGGGTCACGTTCTCTTTGCCGGCCAGGGGGTGGTCGTTTCGGACATAGCCGAGCAGGGTGGAGTTTAAAATCGGAGAAAACTCTAGCGGCTTTCCTTCGGTTGATGCCCGGTCGCAGATCGCCAGCTCGATTTTTCCGTCCTCAACCTGCTTCGCAGCCTCGTCCGACGAAATCGGCATCGTCTCAAAAAGAATGGAAGGATTTTTTTCCATATATTCCGAAATTAGCCGCGAGCACAGGTATTCGCTCAAGGTTGTGGGAGCGCCAAGCAGAATAAAAGGCGTTTTAATTCGTGGCCGCTTCATTTCCGCTTCTAAGAGATCAAAGCTATGCACGACATCACTCGCCCGCTCCAGCAGTCGTTGTCCTTCGTCAGTTAATGTCAGATGTTTCCTGCTGCGTATAAATAGCGGAGCGCCAAGCTCCTCCTCCAGCCGCTTAATTGAAATGGAGATCGTCGGCTCTGAAACGTGAAGATGCTCGGATGCGATTCTGATTTTTTCGAATTCACACACGGAGAGAAAATATTTAAGCTGAATAATGGTCATCGGTACACTCCTTGGCGCTCGGGTTTTGATAGCCTTATACTAATATTATATCATACTTTCGCGCCATTTCAACCGTTTATCATTTATTCTCTCAAGAATCGAGAAATAGATATTTACACGAAAACTAAAAAAGGAGGTTAATCCACCAGTTCGTTCCGAAAAAATGAATGCAAAAAAAGGAGAAAAGAAATGAAAAATAAAACCTTGTCACTTGTTCTCGCAGTATTAATGGCGTTAACGCTCTTTGCAGGCTGCGCCAACGACTCCGGCACCTCTTCTCCGAACGCTGCACAAAGCCCCTCCACCGGCATAGAATCGTCTGATCCTGCTGATGCGGACGGACCAATGGAGCTAATCGTCGGATGTGCTTCAGACATCGGATCAATGTATCCCTTCGGCTCTGCAACCTCAGGCGTTAAGACAAAGCGCGTCATGGTTTATGAGACGCTCTTCTGGCTTGATTACGACGGTGTGCTTCAGCCGATTCTCGGAAAGAGCTATGAAAGCCTTGGGGACGGCAAATATAAAATCGAAATATTTGATAACATTTTTGACAGCGAAGGTAATCATATGACCGCAGCTGACATAATCTTCTCGCTTGAGCGTTACATGGAGGACGGTCAGAATCTGGCGTCTTTCGCAACGCTTAACGAGTATTACACCACCGGAGATTACACACTTGAATTAGTTTACTCTCCAGAGACCGTTGGCCAGTTCGAAGCCATTATCACCAACGTGCACTGTATCACCGAGGCTGCCTGGAACAGCAGCCCCGACCAAATGGCTGCCTACCCAATCGGTACCGGCGGCTACACACTCGTCTCCAGCGAGACCGTTGCGGGTTCGGTCTATGTGTTTGAAAAGCGCGATGATTACTGGCAGACAGATGAGCAGTATATTTGTGACTACAATAAAAATACCCTCAGCAAGCTTACCTGCAAAATCATCACCGACACCTCAACCCTCGCAGTTGCCCTTGAGACGGGCGAAATTGATTTTGCTTACGACATTGCCTCGGCTGATCTCAAGCTTTTCACTGACAGCGACGGCGCTGCCGCAAACGGCTATATTATGCTCGAAGGTACAAACAATGCGTTTACTCACCTGCTATTCAACTGCGGAGCCAAGAGCGCTTGCCAGGACCTCAAGCTCCGTCAAGCTATCTGCTATGCGATTGACGCCGCTGCATGCGCCTATTCCGCATATGGAGTGTTCGGCACGGTCTGCGACGGCGCCTACAACCCCGGGCTAAGCGATGCCGATTCGAGTATGGGAAACAGTGACTACTACACATATAACATCGAGAAGGCAAAAGAGCTTGTAGCTGAGTCCTCCTATAATGGCGAGACCATCAAAATTCTTGTTCAGCCAATCAAGACCGTTAGCGATAGCGCACCGCTGATCTCGCAGTATTTGGCGGAAATCGGCGTTAAGGTTGAACTATTAGAGCCTGATATGGCGCTTTATAGGACTACAAGAACTGACGAAACCGGTGAAGTGTATGACATCGAGCTCTACGGAGCCGCTGGCGCAGGTGACGTTTATGTCTACAGCTCCCTCAAGGAGCTTGACAGTAAAAACTATGGCAGCGGTGTTAGCCACATTTTCGCTGCTGATGATAAGCTTCAGGAGCTATATGAAGCGGCCTCCAGCGTTGACACCCACTCCGCAAAATCCGTTAAGGCATTGCTTGATTACATCAACGAAAACTGCTATGTCTACGGAATGTACTACAGCCCGAAGCTTTTCTTTGGCAGTGACGCCATATCTTACGCCACGACCGCTATCTATCTCGATGCAGTATTCACCGCATTTGAAATCAACAAGTAAGGCTAGATTTTACACTGTAGACTTCCTATTCGGCGCGGCAGACGCCGTGCCGAATAGGAAGTCCCTACATAGCGATTAGCAACCAAGGATTTTCTCACCGCACAAACTTGCCTGTGGAGGACAGAAATATGATCAAATATGTGTTAAAACGTCTGCTCATGATAATCCCTGTACTCTTGTGCGTTGCAGTAGTTATCTTCACTATTATGCACTTTGCGCCGGGAGACCCTGTTGCTCTGGCTCTGGGTGACCATTATACAGATGAGCAATATGCCACAATGGAAGCGTCTATGGGGCTAGATAAGCCTTTTATTGTGCAGCTGGGTATCTTTTTGAAGGACACTTTCCTGAAATTTGATTTTGGCACTTCATTCTTTTTAAAAACTAACGTAAGGGACGCTCTGCTTTCTCGTCTGCCGAGGACCGCTGCAATTGCCGCAATATGCTGCTTGATACAAATTTTTGTGGCTATCCCGCTGGGCATTACTGCCGCTACTCATCAGAACGGCATTGTTGACAAGCTCTGTATTGTCCTGGCAATGGTCTGTATTTCCGTGCCCGGTTTCTGGATAGGTATGATGCTGATTCTGGTGTTTGCGCTTAATTTAGGATGGCTGCCGTCATCCGGAATTGACCACTGGTACTCGTATATATTACCTTGTGCAGCCAATGCGTTCATGGGAATAGGCGGCATGACGCGTCTGACTCGCTCGCAGATGTTGGAAGTCATCCGATCCGATTACGTCGTGACCGCAAGAGCAAAGGGAATTCCCGAGCGCAGAATACTCTACTCTCATGCGCTGCCGAATGCGCTTATCCCAATTATCACACACATCGGAACGCATTTCGCTACTGCGCTCGGCGGGACGGTCGTCATTGAGACGGTTTTTGCAATCCCCGGCGTCGGATATTACATTATGCAGGCAGTGGGCAACAGAGACTACCCTATTGTCCTCGGCGGCGTTACGATGCTGGCGCTCCTGTTCTGCATTGTCGTTTTGATAGTTGACCTCTTATATGCTTTTGTCGACCCGAGAATAAGGGCTCAATATGAAAACAGCGGCAAGAATAAGAAAATTAGAAAAACCGCAAAGGAGGCAACCGTAAATGTCTGATGTAACGGCCGGCATTGGCGTTCTCAATGCGGAGGACGACGTTCTATTACGTGAAAGAAGTTGGAAGGATAGAACATTTTTTATAGTTCTAAAGCAGTTCTCAAGAAATAAATTGGCACTTACCGGCTTAATAATAATCTTTGCGCTCATTCTAATGGGACTTCTCGCACCGCTCATCGCTCCCTATAACTATGCAAGCATTGATCCCGTTAACGCCAACCAGGCACCGAGTGCAGCGCACTGGTTTGGAACAGACTCCTTCGGGCGCGACATTCTATCAAGAATCATCTACGGCGCGCGCTATTCGCTAATGATCGGTTTTGGTTCCGGTCTGTTTGGCACCTTGGTAGGCGTCATCTTCGGCTCGATCGCCGGATACTTCGGAGGCAAAGTTGAGACGCTGATTCTTAGAGTTTGCGATGTTATCCAATCAATACCAAATATGCTTCTGTGTATCATTGTGTCGCAGACGCTGGGGCGAGGGATATTTCCAACCATTGTCGCACTGTCGTTCTACAGTATGCCGCAGGTTGTCAGAATCCTGAGAGCGACCATGCTGAACCTGAGGGAACAGGAATTTGTTGAGGCGTCCCGCGCTATCAACTGCTCGAACCTTAGGATAATGATATCGCACATTCTGCCGAACAGCCTGTCCCCTGTAATTGTGAGCTTTTCGATGACCATCGGCATGAAGATCATGCAGTCCGCCGGCTTGAGTTTTCTGGGCCTTGGCGTTCAGGACCCGATCCCGGAGTGGGGCGCAATGATTGCCGCAGGACGCGCGGCGCTGCGTTACTCCCCGCACGTTGTTCTAATTCCGGGTATATTCGTCGCATTAGTCGTTCTGGCGTTTAACATCGTCGGCGATGGTCTTAGAGATGCGCTTGACCCCAAGCTTAGACGCTGACTTTAGGAGGATGACTATGGAGAATGTTGAAAGAAGGCGCGGAAGGCGCTCGGATAAGTCTGCCAGCCTCCCCGACAAGCACGCCGAAGTAATCGTAGATCACGTTGACAAAAGGGGGCAGCTCCTGCTATCTGTCAAGGATATTGAGATCTGCTATGAGACTAAGGACGAGGTAGTCAAGGCTGTAAATGGCGTTTCATTTGATTTGAACTATGGCGAAACTATCGGCCTCGTCGGGGAGACCGGCGCCGGCAAAACTACCATTGCGCGCTCAATTCTGCGAATACTTCCGACTCCGCCGGCAAAGTTCATGAGCGGCGAGATTTACTTCGACGGGCAGGATTTGTGCACGATGAATGACGAGGAAATGCGGCATATCCGCGGAAACCGGATTTCTATGGTTTTTCAGGATCCTATGACGGCGCTTAACCCGGTTAAGCGTGTTGGCTGGCAGATTTCTGAGGGTTTTCGTTATCACGAGGGCGTTAGCCAAAGCGTCGCTGATAAGAAAGCTCACAAAATGCTTGAGCTCGTTGGTATCTCGGGAGATCGCTTCCGAGAGTACCCCCATCAGTTTTCAGGCGGTATGAAGCAGCGGGTTATCCTCGCGATGGCGCTTGCCTGTAACCCGGATTTATTAATCGCAGATGAGCCTACCAGCGCACTCGACGTTACGATTCAGGCTCAGATTCTGGAGCTGATTGCAGAACTTCAGCAGAAGAAAAACACTGCTATGATAATGATCACACATGATTTCGGCGTGGTTGCGAAGACCTGCAACAATGTTGGCGTAGTCTATGCCGGGGAGATAATCGAGTACGGCACTGTCAATCAGGTGTTTGAAAGACCGATGCATCCATACACCCAAGGCCTTTTCGACGCAATACCGAGTATGTCCTCAGATGTTGACAGGCTCAGTCCGATTTTGGGCGCACCGCCTGATCCGACAAAGCTGCCCCAGGGCTGCAAGTTTCAGAAGCGCTGTAAGCATTTCGATACGCATTGCCGGGAGGAAATCCCTACCTACAAAATGGCAGACGGGCATCAGTGCAAATGCAAGCTATACGCCAGCGAGGCGGTACTTGAAAACGAGCCGCAAACCGTGCCTGAATGACCAAAATTGCCAAGAAAGTGGAGAATAGTTATGGCTGTATTGTTGGAAGTTAATCACCTTAAAAAGTACTTCTCAACCCCAAAGGGGCAGTTGCACGCCGTTGATGATGTCTCCTTCAAGATTGAAGAAGGCACCACGATGGGTGTCGTCGGTGAATCAGGCTGCGGCAAATCAACGCTCGGACGCACGCTGATTCACTTGCTTGAAAGCACGGACGGTCAAATCATCTATCGAGGCAAAGACATAACAAAGCTCGACAAAAGAGCGCTGGGGAAGATGCGCCACAAGATGCAAATCATCTTCCAGGACCCGAACTCGTCTCTCGATCCGAGAAAAACCATCGAGAGCACGATTCGTGAGCCGATGAAGATTTCAAAGCGCTACACTAAAGACGAGATAAGCAAGCGAGTCGATGAAATAATGGAGCTTGTCGGCATCGACCGCCGTATGCGGCGGGCATATCCGCATGAGCTCGACGGCGGCCGCCGTCAGCGGGTCGGCATCGCAAGAGCACTGGCGATGAGCCCGGAATTCATCGTGTGCGACGAACCTGTTTCCGCACTGGATGTTTCAATTCAGGCGCAAATTCTAAACCTCTTGCAGGATCTTCAAGAGGAGCGGAAGCTTACATATCTTTTCGTAACCCATGATATGTCCGTCGTCAGGCATTTGTCGGACAATATCTGTGTCATGTATCTAGGGCAGATGACTGAAATTTCTCCGTCAAAAGAGATTTTCCAGACTCCGCTTCACCCATACACGCAGATACTCTTGAGCGCCATTCCATCGACTGATTTAAACGACCAGAAAGCGCGTATTGTTACGAAGGGCGAAATCACGTCGCCAATCAACCCCAAACCCGGATGCCGCTTTGCCGCCCGCTGTGCATATTACCGCCCGGAGTGCGAGGCGCCGCAGCAGCTTGAGGAGCTGCTTCCCAACCATTTCGTCGCCTGCTGCCGCGCACGTGAAATTAACGCAATCTCTGCTCCAACATTAGTTTAAGTATATATCACATTTGCATGAAGAACGGAAACGGACACATAGTCCAGCACGACATCTATTCTATATAAAACAGGAGGAAAGCAAAATGAAGACAAAAAAACCAATACCACAAACGATTATTAAAACTGATGTTTTGATAGTCGGCGGCGGAATAGCCGGATGCTTCGCCGCAATCAAGGCACGTGAAAAGGGAGCGAACGTAATTCTGGTGGATAAGGGCTATGTTGGCAAGTCGGGGCAAACACCCCACACCAATACCTTTGCAGCCTTCAATCCCGAGGTTCACGATATCGAAAATTGGATGAATGTTTGCAACACGACTGGAGACTATATGAATGACCGTGACTGGTCTAGAATGGTTTATGAGCAATCCACTGCCTGCTGGGCCGACCTCGTAGAGTGGGGAGCTTATGTGTTCAGATGGGATCATGATGGCGTACCCTATGAATGCGTAGCCAAGGATGAAGATTCGAATGACATGGTAGTTATGCCACTCAACCCGGTTGGTATGGGTACAATACAGTTTCAACAGTCCTATCGCCACCCGACCAGGAAAAATTCTGAGGTCATGAGAAAGCAGGCTGTAAAGGTCGGAGTAAACATCATGGACCGCATATGCATTATCGAACTGCTCAAGCAGGACGGCAAGATAGTCGGCGCAATCGGCATTTCTCCAGACAGCGATAAGGCTTTCATCTTCCAGGCAAAGGCAACGGTCCTTTGCACAGGTCCTGCCGGTCTTAAATCCCCCGGACTGCGTTGCATGAGTACCGGTGACTCCGACGCAATGGCTTATCGTGCCGGCTGCACTATCACCGGTAAGGAATGGGAAGAGACGCACCCCGTAAGAGCCGATTTCCCTGCGTGGCCGTGGGCAGTTAAGGACAGAGATCGTCTGCGCACCTTCAGAGGCGAGATGAAGCCAAACACCTCAACCATCAACGCTCTTGAAGAGAATGCCGGCTTGCACTGGAGCCGCCTTGCAACTCACCATCTGGAACCGTTCCAGGCATTTGAGGGCAAAGCGCCTACCGTTTGGGAGGTCGCCAGCGGTATGTCTGAGTTCCAGATAATGAACCAAAGCCCCAAGGGCTATCCACGCTCAGAATTGGATGAACGCTATGCAAAAAGCGGTCGTGTGAGAATGGTTATGGGAAGAGCTCTAGGTCAGTCAGCCCACGTTTCCGATGGCATATGGCCTATCAATAAGAAGTGTGAATCCGAAATTCCAGGCCTCTATGCGGCAGGCGACAGCCTTGGCGCAAGAGCATGCGGAGCAGAATACCCCGGTCAGGGCTTTGCGACAGCTTACTGCGCAGTCACCGGAAAGATTTCGGGTGAAGCGGCGGCAGAACGCGCAGCGGAAATACCCGAAATAGCTATCAGCGAGCAGGAAATAAGCCGTGCGATGGAATATGTTTTTGCTCCCTATGAACGCAACGGAGGCTTTTCACCCGCATGGGCAACCCAGCTTATGCAGTCGATGATCTTCCCATATTATGTGATTTTCGTAAAGAGCGAGGAACGCCTGCAAACTGCTTTGCAGCAAATACTCTACGTCCAAAAGGAAATAATCCCCAAGCTCACCGCCAATGATTATCACGAGCTTCGTCTTGCGCACGAAACACGCAACATGGCGCTGAATATGGAAATGAAGCTGCGGACCTCAATAGAGCGCAAGGAAAGTCGTGGCGCCCACTTTAGAGAGGATTATCCTAAGCGTGACGATCCATACGGTCTCAAGTGGATTAAGGTCAAGGATGAAAATGGTGTCATGACCCTCACGGATGAGCCAATTCCCGAAAAGTGGTGGCCAGACTTCAACATCCCGTATGAGGAGCGCTACAAGCGTGAATTTCCGATACATCTTAACGGCGAGCACGCCGAAGGCAGAAAAAAATAAGTTAGGAGTGATGATATTATGTCAGTTGAAACTATTGATAAAGAAAAATGCAACGGCTGCGGTATCTGCGTAAAAGCCTGCAATCAGGATGTTCTCCGTATGGGCTCCGACGGAAAGCCCGTTATCAAATATGTGGACGACTGCACCTGCTGTATGTACTGCGAGGAGGACTGTCCCACAAGCGCCATATTCGTCTCGCCCGTAAAGACGAACCCAATCCTGCTCTCTTGGGGTTGATACTTGACCGTTTCTGCAATTAAGCCACGGCGTCGGGTAAATACTTTAAAGACGTGATGAACTGCAAGACCACCCTGCCAACACGCGCGAGCGGAACAGGCTTAACGGCGAATATATTTCGCTCAAAGATTAGGTAAAAGAAGTCGAGCAAATCAAAAAAAGTGTTGACACCATCATGTGCAAGGAAACACGGAGAGCGCAGCCCAAGAGGGCGCACTACATGGAATTGTAACCAAAAGGTGCGGCAGGATAGTTTTTTCTATCTTGCCGCCCAGTTTTTTGACAGAGTATTTAGTTTGCTACTACAATGAAAAATCTTGTTCAAAAACATATTTATCAAAATCGCCCAGGCTACGAACATATAAAATCGTTTTTTGGAATCTGTATTCGCCACTTGATAATTCACCATACAACCATGTCCAGTCAATGGAGGTTAAATCTGTTTTACTGTCCGGAAAAAGAGGATATCCCTCAGAAGTAAAGCCCCAATTTTCAATAATGGGTTGGACAGGCTCCCATGAATTATTGTTATTTACATACAGCAAATAATCTCCGCCGTATGTGTATTCGTTTTCTGTTGTATTTTCAAAGAAAAAAGAAAGACCTTTTGGCGTAACCGATTCAATAATCATTTCTACACCAAAGTCAGTTTCCACAGCAACACAGGAATCGGCATCATAGTTTAATAATTCTTCATAGTATTTTAGGTCTATCGCACCACTCTCAATCTGATAGAAATAATCTTTATATTTAATCACCTTATCATCAGTAACTACAATTTCGACTTGCATTTTATCATCTTGCCAAAATCTGAGCCGGTAACTCCATCCTGTAGAATTATTTGCAGATTCGCCTTTCAGAAATTCACTATCATTGAATGGCTGAACCAGCTTTTCTAATTGGTCTGCGTCAGTAATATAAATAATCGTACCATCTGAACCGCTCGTTAGTTCAACCTCTGTTATGTCCTTGAGGTCAAAAGTCATTACTCCATTGCAAGCTGTCAATGATATTGCTATCAAAGCTATTAAGCAGATATTCATTGCTATCCTATACAAAATTGCTTTTTTCATTTTTCTCACCTCAAAAATATAAGACGAAATAAATCGCATTTTGTTCCATGCAGAAACGCAGAGTTTTGATGCTGATAAAAGGTAAGCTAAAATATAGTATATTATATTTGCCTATTTGAAACGATGAGATTTTATCCGTCCGTTCCACCTATCCAGACGGTCAATGGCCGGATAATATTTTTTCGCAAAGGACGCAAAAAATCTCCACCCTTAAACCCTTGACCGTCTGGATTTTTGCCGTGGCATTACGCCGCCGAAAACGAGGAACAGGATAAGGAGCGAATGTGAACTCCGTAGTATTCTTATACTCTGTAAGTTCAAGATAACAAAAAAATTCTAACCAAACCTAAAATAATAAGGTGCGCCGGATAGTACACATAGAAAAGCCATTTCATGCCGTTCCATTTGCCTTTTTTGCCGTCATATAAATAGAGAGCTGGGGCTGCGAGGACAACTGCCATTTGCATAATTCCGTATACCACATCAAGAAATATGGCATATACAGCGGTATACATTACGACGCACAGTACCATTCCAACCATTTGCTTCTTAAAGTTTCCTCTATTTCTACCAATATGTACGATTGCCAAAACAGCAATGCAACTCCAATCAGCGCAAAAAGTGATTACACATATAAGTAGCATAGAAAGGTTTTTCATCCATGGCTTCAACTTTGGATTTTCACTTTTATTAACGGTCAGAGCAACCAAGCCCCAAGCTAACGCCCACATCACACTTGTCTGGTCAAATATATCATTTTGAAAAGGAATCAAATTTTTCTGAAACATCAGCGCATAGGCAAAATGAGAAACAATTGCAAACAGAAACATTCTGATAATATATTTTTTCAGGTTTTTTGTGTAAAAGTAACCCTCCGCAACGAAATACCACATAATTGGTGCGGTTAACCGACCTATTATGTGCATAATAATGGGTATCGCACTGGTTTGATAACCCGGATAAAACGTCCATGCCAGATGATCTATTGTCATGGCAATAATCGCAATCAATTTTAATTGATTTGAATTAAGCCCACCTGCTTTTTTTACTTGTGTCAATACATTATCAGCCATTATTTTTCCTCCGCAATAAAGACTTTAGCATAGATTATAAGAGGCTGTGTGAAAAAGCAGGTCAAAAAGCATCTCAAATATGATATAATGATAGCATATCATTTACGATGAACCAAACGATGTGTATATCTGTCCGCAAGGCAGAACGTTACCGCGAAAGCAGAAGCGAAACAAAGAAACGCCGGAAATTTACTATGGCAGCAAGCACACTTGCAAGGATTGCCCAGTCCGGGATCAATGCACCGCAAGCAAAGATTGCAGAACCATCGTACGTTTTGAACATCAGGACGCGGCTGACCGGGACTATCTCAAAG
>Ga0153972_1000064_pt1 | contig 28832 bp, 22 predicted proteins | sample TSGA056MetaG_FD_104732 | JGI IMG/M metagenome (GOLD analysis project Ga0153972, IMG submission 104732) | Attine ant fungus gardens microbial communities from Georgia, USA - TSGA056 MetaG | ecosystem: Host-associated > Fungi > Mycelium > Unclassified | place: USA: Georgia, George L Smith State...
GGCTCACGCCAAGAGTCTGATGGCGGGCCGGTATATCATTCCGGCAATTGTGGGATATGGTCTGCTTTTTATCTTGCTTGGGTATCAGATATTTGAAAAAGACCGCTTTCGGAGAAAAGTTTATCTGACGGTACTTGTGGTTTTGCTGCTGCTGGAAGTCCCGGCAGCTGTAAAGAATGCCCGGGATTATACTTATGACGGCAGGCTGATCGGGCAGTTTTTGCAAAGCATTATGGATCATACGTCACCGGACAGCGTTATTATCGGAACCTTTACTGATGAAGAATTGAACCTTGCCACATCATCCTGGCTGGAAGTGAACGAAAGAACCAAAGAATATACCCATGACCAAGCGACAGGGGATCTTAAGGATACGATTCAACTGGCGGCGTTAAATTTGGAAGAAATCACCTGGGAAGACGCCCATGTGGTGCTGGGTTATGCCGGTGATAAGGAAAGTATGCTGGCAATGATGGGAATTGAGGATGAGCAGGGGTATTCTTTTCATGAGTTTGGAAAATATGCACTAATCGTAAGGGAGTAATATGCGGATAGGAATTGATTTGTTGTGGGTACGTGTGGGAAAATGCGGAGGAACGGAGTCTTATATCCGTAACCTGCTGGATGGGCTGGTATTATATGACAGGCAAAATGAATATATTCTCTTTACCTCTCATGATAACAGGGAGAGCTTTGCGCATTATCCGGAGTATCCCCGGATGAAGATAGTGGAGTGCAATATGAAATCAAACTTCCAGGTGCTGCGGATGCTTTGGGAAAATTTATTTTTGGATCATATGGCCGGTAAGGAAGGCGTGGAAACTATGTTTATTCCCGTATACAGTAAGCCGTTAAGCAGCGGCCGGATTCCTTATATCTGTGTGATTCATGATTTGCAGGCGCTGCATTATCCACAATATTTTTCCCTTGTTAAACGACTGTTTCTCAGGTTCGCCTGGTGGCATACCTGTAAAACAGCAGATCGGATCATTACCATTTCCAACTACTGCAGGGAGGATCTCATTGCTAAATATCCTTTTGCCGGGAAGAAAATCCGGACTATTTATAACCCGGTTATGACCAGGGATTCCGTATTAGACGCCGGTATTATAGAAAAAAGGTATGGAATTAAGAGCAATGAGTATTTTTATTGCGTAAGTTCCATGCTTCCTCACAAAAACTTAATTACCATATTGCGGGTAATCCATAATTATGTAAATCAAGGCCGGGAAAAGGTGCGGCTGGTACTAAGCGGTGTGGGCGGCGCGGAGGAGGCAGCGCTGAAAAAAACAATTAAAATCATGGGAATTGAAAGACAGATAATCATAACCGGTTTTGTCTCCAATGATATCAGGGACTGTCTGTATGAGAACTGCCGCTTGTTCTTATTTCCCAGCATCTTTGAAGGCTTCGGCATGCCGCCCGTCGAGGCAATGCGAAAGGGCAGGAATGTGGTGATGACGGAGAAGTCGTGTTTAAAGGAGGTTACCAAAGGGAAAGCTGTTTATGTAAAGAATCCTTTAGATGTCCGGGAGTGGACGCAGAAAATCGAATACGCGCTGACCAGGGAACCGGAAAAGGCTGCTTTTGAAGAATATGAGCTGGATAATGTTGTCAGCCAATATGTAAATGCTTTCCATTTATAGCTTGTATCCAAATTAAAATGAGTGTATACTATTAGCGTGTGTTGTCAAAAGGATATGCAAAATGGCGGTATATGAAGAGATTTATGATATAGTTGCGGAAAACCTGAAGCAGGCGGACCGCGTATTTGAATATGGCAAAGAAACCTTCCTTTGTGATGTGGGAACTCACCCTCAGGAGGTGGATGTGTCCCGGCTGCTTAATTTGCCCAATCCGGAATTTATGGAAGCGGCGCATGTGGCAGTGCTGAAAAGGCTTCCGGATGAACGCCGGGTTACATTTTGGTCCTCCAGGTATCATCTGCCTGAAGATGAATTTCGGGAAGCGGTGCTAAAAAGTCTGGCTAATTCCAGTGTGGCGGCGGTCAATCATATTTACCTGGCGGAAAATCCTTATTTTGCCCATAAACGTGGTCTGAAATATCATTTAATAGGGATACTGTACGGATTAACCGACAAATCTTCATTAAGGGAGTTGGGAAAGAAAATGCCCGGGCCGATACAGCGGATGATCAGGAAGGTATTCCTATGAAGATATATATTGATATCAGCGTACTTACTTTGGCTACCTTTATCACCGGAATTCAGCGGGTTACCAGGGAAATAGTCATAAGATTAATGGATTCGAAGGAATTACATGTAATCCTTCTGCATTATAATGCCAAGGAAAATAAGTTTCATAAAATCGACAGCCGGCTATTTCGTAATTATTATTTAAATCATCGGGGAAAAAAAGAAAAGATGGTAACCGGGCAGGTGGTTGAACTGACTGAGATTGGTTTGGGCAGTGTGTTTTTTGATTTGGACGCCGCCTGGATGTGCCGGGTAAAAAGAAGCTACCTGCTGCCTCTGCTTAAGAAACAGGGCGCCGGAATCGTTGCTCATATTTATGATATTATTTCCATTACCCATCCTCAATATTGCCTGCAGCGGGGCGTTTATAATTTTATGGATTATATCGGCGCACATTTATTATATGCGGATACTATGATAGTGAATGCCAGGGCCACTGCGGAAGAATTAAAGGTGCTTGCCGGGCAGATAGGTGTTGTGCCGCCCGCTTGCCATGCGGTGCCCTTGGGAGCTGATTATGGAGGGGATGCGGAAGCTTCTGAGGAGAGTGGCGGCAGGGGAGGAATCTCCGGGAAAGATTTTTCGGAGCGCCCGATTTCGAAAGGACTGGAAGTAATGAAGGACAAGCCTTATCTCCTGATGGTAGGGACCATTGAGCCTAGGAAGAATCATAAACTGCTGCTGAAAGCGTATGACGCCGGACTGAAAGCGCTGGGTTACAATATTGTTTTTGCCGGGTATATGGGCTGGGATATGGAAGAGTTTGAGGAAAAGCTGAAAAGTCATCCGGATTACGGGAAAAGAATTTTTCATTTTGATAATCTTGACGATACCGGGATTACTTATCTCTATCAGCATGCCAGATTCCTGGTGTTTTGCAGTTATACCGAGGGGTTTGGACTGCCGTTGATAGAATCTATTCTCCGCAAAACTCCGGTGCTGGCGGCAGATGTGAGTGTGTACCGGGAAGTGGCCGGTGATTACTGCGTTTACTTTAAGCAGGATGACGCGGACGGGCTTTGTGCCCTGGTGAGGCATTATGAGGAAAAGGAAGCGGCCTATGAGGGTTTAGTGGCTTATTTGGACAGTTACCAAGCCGTAAGCTGGGACGTGAGCGGGGATAAAATGAAAGATATATTGCTGGCCCAAAAAGCAGTGCGGCAAATGATGGAGAAGTTTACATGAAGTTATTACATGAAATATATGATTATCGGGAAATGATCTACAGCTTGGTGAGGAGAGACCTGCGGGGCCGCTATAAAGGCTCGGCCTTAGGGTTTTTATGGACTTTTTTGAATCCGCTATTCCAGCTGTTAGTATATACATTTGTATTTTCAATTATAATGAATGCCGGCTATGATAAATACTATTTATTTTTGTTTGTTGCTTTGATTCCCTGGATTTTTTTCAGCACATCTATTGTGGGCGGGGCATCCTGCATATGGGCCCAAAAAGACCTGGTTAATAAAATTTATTTTCCCAGGGAAGTGCTTCCCATTGCTCATGTAACCAGTCAGTTAATTAATATGCTGTTATCCTTTATTGTTGTTTTTCTTGTGATTATAGTTACGCGGCATGGTGTTAATTATGCCGCCTGGGTGTATTTGCCCATTATTATTATTATTGAATATTTACTGGCGCTTGGAATCACTATGATTGTTTCTGCGGTTACGGTGTTTTTAAGGGATGTGGAGTATATTTTGGGTATATTAATGATGGCGTGGCAGTTTTTGAGTCCGGTCATGTATGGTGTAGAGATGGTGCCGGAAGAGCTGCATTTTATTTTCAGTCTGAATCCCATTACCCCCATATTAATTGCTTATCGGGATATTTTTTATTATAAGAAAATTCCCCAGGTTGGCACTTTGATACAAGCGGCCATATTAGGTGTGGTTTTGTTGGTGGTTGGGATTATTGTTTTTGAAAAATTAAAGAAACACTTTTCGGAGGAAATGTAATGAAACCGGAGAATGCCATTGAGGTTAAGGATATTACCAAAAGCTTTAAGGTTTTTATGGACAGAGGCAATACCATTAAGGAACGGGCTTTATTCAGTAAGCGGCGGAAATATGATTACAGACAGGTACTGAACGGTATCGGCTTTGAGGTAAAGAAGGGTGAGGCAATTGGTCTGGTCGGGCATAACGGGTGCGGGAAGAGTACCACTTTAAAATTGCTGACAAAAATTATTTATCCTGACAGCGGCGAAATAGAAATTGAAGGACGGGTATCCAGCCTGATAGAGCTTGGCGCCGGCTTTCATCCTGATATGAGCGGCCGGGAAAATATTTATATTAATGCTTCCATTTTTGGTTTGGGGAGAAAGGAGATAGATCGGCGGCTGGATGATATCATTGCTTTTTCGGAACTGGAAGATTTCATGGATAATCCGGTACGGACATACTCATCGGGGATGTATATGCGGCTGGCTTTTTCGGTTGCTATTAATGTGGACGCGGATGTACTTTTAATCGATGAAATACTTGGGGTGGGTGACGCCAATTTTCAGGCCAAATGCTTTAATAAGCTGCGGGAGATTAAGGCAAAGGGCACTACCATTGTGATTGTATCACATTCACTGGGACAAATTGAACAGATTTGTGAGCGGAGTCTCTGGATTCATAACGGGGAAATTCGGAAAGAAGGAGAACCCAGGGAAGTGCATCCCATATATTTGGATTACATGGGGAACAAAAGAGTAGAAATCGCGGAGAAGGAAGCGGCAAGACAGGCTGAGAAAAAGCAGGAAACCCAGCCGGAGGAGGTTTCTTTGGAAACGGTTCCCAGGGAGAATGAGGAAGAGCGGGCGGAGGGAAATCTGGATGTAACGGATATCACGGAAAACTCTGCCGAAATGCCGGCGGTGAAAAGATGGGGGAATGGAAAGGCACGAATAACTCAGATAGAAGTGCTGGATAACGCCGGTAAGGTGAAAAATGTATTTGAAACGGGAAGTGATATCAAAATTAGGCTGCATTATCATGCAAAACAGGCTGTTGAGGATGCTGTAATCGGTATTGGAATATTCCGGAATGACGGAACCAATTGCTATGGCACCAATACCAGGATTGATAAGATGAAAGAGTTTGATTTAAGCGGCAGCGGCCAGATGGAGCTATCGCTTCAAAATGTTCTGCTGCTGCCGGGGGAATATTTGATTGACTTTGCGATTGAGTCTGGCGACGGAGTTCCGGTGGATTACTATCGGGAAGCAGTAAAAATGGAATTTTATTCCGGGATAACGGATGTAGGAGTGGTCCGGATGCAGCATAAGTGGATGTTATAATATTGAATTTCAGTCCGCTGAAGCGGGCATGGGGTATTTATATGAAAAATTTCTTTAGAAAATTTGCTCTTTATCGAAGATTTGAATTGGTTGAGGTATTGTTGAAGCGTCAGAAGGAGTCAGAAGACCATTTATCAGAAATGCAGGAACAACTATCCGGGATACAGGATAGGGTTTCGGTAACGGAAGATCTGATTAAAGGAACTGCTGAGCAGTTAAATATAACAACTGAGGATTATGATAGAAGAGTTTATGTCACGGAAGAGAACACCCGCAGCAACAACGAAAGACTGGCGGAATTGGAGATGACCGGCAATGATAAAGAAAAGCGTGTATTTATGGTTGAAGAAAATATGCGAAATATGAATGCCGGCATGGAGAAAATTAGATCCAATCAAGCTATGTTATCTGCGAAACAAGATGTATTAAGAAAACAGATATCTCAAATTGGCTTAGGCGGGGTACTTACTTCTGTGGAAATTAAGGAACCGGCGGCGGTATCCTCCGAAACAGTTTCCCAAAATGCTTATGAAGGAATTGACTATTTTGATTTTGAGAATCATTTCAGAGGAAGCGAACAGGTTATTAAGGATAGGCAAATGGAATATCTTCCATATTATCAGGGCCGGACGAATGTAGTTGATCTTGGCTGCGGCAGGGGTGAGTTTTTGGATTTGCTGCAGGAACAGGGAGTAAAAGCCAGGGGTGTTGATCTATATGATGAATTTGTTCATTTGTGCCGAGGAAAAGGACTGGATGTTTATAATAAAGACGCGATACAGTTCCTGGAGGAAATTGATGGGACTGACGGTATTTTTGCCGGGCAGCTGGTAGAGCATTTGAGTATTGAGCAAATTGTGCATTTATGTAATACTGCATATGATAAGCTGGAAACGGGCGGTTATTTTATCATGGAGACACCGAATCCCATGTCTTTAGCCATCTATACACATTCATTTTATATGGATCCTTCTCATCAAAAACCGGTTCATCCGTTGACATTACAGTATATAACACAGAAGGCCGGATTTTCGGAGGTTAATATTCTTTTTACGGAGGGAAGCAGATTGCCGGGGGGGATACCGGAGTTAAAAGGGGAATCCATTGAAAACATCAATGAATTTAATGAAAGTATGAAACTGGTATCAGACTTTATTTTCGGAAGCCAGGATTATGCTGTTATTGCAAAAAGGTAGGATGGGAGTGGTTATATGAACGAAATTAATGTTGAAGCGATAATGAAGGAAATACGCGAAGAAATACGGGAAAGGGACTTAAAAGAAAGTGATCTTAGCTTTGAGGACATAAAAATCGATACTAATTTTATGTCAGGCTCTTCAGGTGATAGGTTTGATCCCGGAGAGTTTGAAAGGGATGTTACTTATCTGAATGAAAACTGGAGTATCCCGGTAGACATGCCATATTATACAAATAACGGATTCTTTAATCATATTAAGAAAATTATAAAGCATATGACAAAGTTCTTGATCCATCCTTTAGTAAACGCACAGAATTCTTATAATGCCAGTGTTACCAGATCCGTCAATCAGCTTAGAGCGAATATGATTGAAAAGAATAATAAGATAAAAGATCTGGAAGCGAGAATAGAAGAATTAGAAAAAAGTATAAAAAAATAATGATAAGGAATGAGTGAATATGAAGAAGAGAAAAATACTGCAAATCACTCCTACCTTGGTATATGGCGACGGTGTGGGAAATGATATCCTGGCAATAAATCATTTTCTGAAAAATAAGGAAGATATAACTACGAAAGTGTATTGTGAAAATATTGATACTTTGATACCAAGAAATGTTGCCAGTACCATAGATAAGCTTCCTGAACTAAACGATGATGATATCGTTATATATCATTTGTCTACCGGCAGTAAATTAAATCAGTTCATTCAGGGATTGAACGGTATTAAGATATTGCGTTATCATAATATTACCCCCAGTGATTGGTTCCGGGGATACAATATTGAGATGGAGTTAATCTGCAAAAGAGGCCTGGAAGAAGCCAAAAACCTTAGTAATTGGCCGGACTATTGTCTTGCTGACTCCGAATTCAATAAGCAGGATTTGCTGAATATGGGCTACCATTGTCCGATTGATGTGCTTCCCATTGTGATTCCTTTTGAGGATTATGATGACAAGCCGACAAATAAGATAATTACAAAGTATCAGGATGAATATGTAAATGTTTTATTTACCGGAAGGGTTGCGCCAAATAAAAAGCATGAAGATATTATCCAGGCATTTTCTTACTATCAAAAATATTATAACCCTAAATCCAGGCTCATGCTAATAGGCTCTTATAATGGAATGGAAAAATATTACTATAAACTGCTCAGATATGCTGAGGAATTGAAAGCAGAGAATGTTTTTTTCATGGGACACATAAAATTTAATGATTTATTGGCTTATTTTACCGTAGCAAATGTTTTTTTATGCTTAAGTGAACATGAAGGCTTCTGTATTCCTATTGTGGAGGCTATGCACTTTGGTATGCCAATTGTTGCATATGACTGCTGCGCAATTGGAGATACATTACAAGAGGGCGGTATTTTATTAAAAGAAAAAAATCTCCTGGAAATTGCCGGAGTCATTAATTATGTTATTAAGAACAAAACTAAACTATTGACAGTATTGAATGAAAACCAGCAGACTAGATTAAAGGACATGATGTATGAGAACGTAACGGAGAAATTTTGGCACATACTGGAGAAAATCATAAACAAAAAGGTTGGAGGAAATTTAGTTTGAAAATCATACAAATTACACCTGTGCTTTCTTATGGTGACGGAGTGGGGAATGATATTGCTGCGATGGATAGGGTTTTAAAGCAAAATGGTTATGATACTCAAATTTTCTCATTGGGGGCGGATAAAAGAGTTGAGCATTTAATGAAAGACATAAACGATATGCCTGACCCTAAGAAAGATGACATAGTAATTTATCATATGGCGACAGGGAGTATGCTTACGGATTTATTTAAAAAGCTAAAATGCTACAAAATTATGGTTTATCATAATGTAACGCCGCCGTATTTTTTTAAAGAATACAATAAAGGCGCGCTAGCTGCATGTGAAGAGGGACTCAACCAGGTTCGTGATATGAAAAACTATGTGGACTATTGTATGACACCTTCTGAATATAATAAACAAAATCTCATTGATTTTGGTTATACTTGTCCTATTGAAGTATTACCAATTATTATCCCTTTTGGTGATTATGAAAAAGAAGCTGATAAAAAGATAATAGAGCAATATTCGGATGGGATTACCAATATCGTATTTACCGGGAGGATTGTTCCAAATAAAAAGCAAGAAGATATTATAGAAGCCTTTTATTATTATAATAAGTATTGGAATGCTGACTCCAGATTGATTTTAGTGGGTAATTATAACGGAATGGAGAATTATTATATTAGACTTCAAAGATATGTCAAGGAATTAATGTGTGAAAATGTTATATTTACCGGGCATATTAACTTTAGCCAAATACTTGCATATTATAAAGCTGCCGATGTCTTTCTCTGCCTAAGTGAACATGAAGGATTTTGTATTCCTTTGTTGGAGGCCATGTATTTTAAGAAACCGATAGTTGCTTTTGACGCGGCGGCGGTTGGTGAAACAATGGCGGATAGCGGTATTAAACTAAAAAATAAAAACGGTATGGAAATTGCCGGAATCATCAATAAATTGATGAGTGATAAAAATTTATATGATAAAATAATTGCGGCTCAAACTGAAAGATTACGTTTTTTTAATACTGAAAAAGTTGAAAATCAATTTGTTGCAAGAATTGATAAGATTGCCGGCAAAAATTCGAGCGGAAAAGTTAATGGAGCAGACCAATAAGTGAAAAAGATAGCTTTTATTAATCAAAGATATGGATTAGAAGTAAATGGCGGCTCTGAATACTATACAAGGTTAATTGCGGAGCAGTTGAAAGAAATATATCAGGTTGAGATACTGACCACAAAAGCGCTTGACTATGTAACTTGGGAAAATTACTATAAAGAAGATTGCGAAACGATTAACGGTGTTACGGTAAAAAGGTTTGAGGTTGAGCAAAAGCGCGATCTGAAACGATTTAGTCAGGCAACAGCCAATGTCTTTCAGAAAATAAATCCCACCGATCAGGATGAACAGAAATGGGTTGATGAGCAAGGCCCTTATTGTCCGGCTTTAATTAATTATATTATGGAACATGAAGCCGAATATGATCTATTTATCTTTGTAACCTATTTGTATTATACTACATGCATTGGAATTACCAAGGTCTGGAATAAGGCGGTGTTAATACCGACAGCTCACGATGAGCCATATATTAACATGAAAATTTACAAAGACGTGTTCTGCCGATGCAAGGCGATTGTATATCTTACGGATGAAGAAAAAGCACTGGTAGAAAGAAAATTTCATAATCAGGACATCCCCAATGTGGTAACCGCGATTGGAATAGAAGCTGTTGAAAAAAATGATTTGCTTGATTTTCAGCAGGTTAAAGGAATTAATAATTATATTATATATGTAGGAAGAATTGATGAATTGAAAGGCTGTAAATGGCTTTTCCAGTATTTTATCGAGTACAAAAAACGTAATCATAACGATCTTAAACTGGTACTGATGGGGAAAGCTGTTATGGATGTGCCTAAACATGATGATATTATTAGTTTGGGTTTTGTGAGTGAAGAAGATAAGCTGAGCGGGATATCCGGGGCGAAAGCATTAATTCTCCCGTCACACTTTGAGAGTTTGTCTATTTCTGTGCTGGAAGCGTTTGAGATGAAAACACCGGTAGTGGTGAATGGGCAGTGTGAAGTTTTAAAGGGACATTGTTTAAAAAGTAATGCAGGATTATATTATTATAATTACTTTGAATTTGAAGGCTGCATTAATTTCATGTTAAAGCATAAAGATATTTGCGAAATTATGTCAGGAAATGGATATCACTATGTTGACGAATATTTCAGATGGGATATAGTTGTTGAAAAAGTGCAGGAATTATTTGACAAAACGATGGAACTTAACATATAAAATGTGAAATCAGGAGGCTTTGATGGGGCAGTTATTGGTATTATTGTTATTTGTAATTACTATAACTATAGCGCTTACAATTATGTCGCGAGAAATTCATATAGTAAAATCCATTATTTTTGGTATTGTAATTTCTATAGGTATATATATTGTTATTAGCGGAGTATTGTTTTGGATAGATATTTATACAATTAATCGGGCCATATTAATATGCCTTTCATTTAGCTTACTGATACTCATACCGATGGTATTATATTGTAAAAATAAGAAATATAAAATAAGTGTTAATTATAACATAAAAGATTATGTTCCGTTATTATTGATATTGTTTATTTCCTTTATTTTTTCGTATCAGCAATTTGAATTACACGGAATGGGACAGGATGAGGGTGTATATCAAATAAAAGCAATAGCATTAATGGAAGGGTATACTGATAATCAGTTAGACTTTGAAGAGTATGGAATGCTGAAAACGGAATATGGTAAAGAAGTATATCGAGATTTATTTAAATATCAAGAAGGTTTTGATAATTATACCCCTGATAAGCCTACATTATCTGAAGAAAAAGAATTGAGTGATGTTTCTGGAAATTTCCATGGGATTCCTACTTATTCTGCACTTTTGGCATTATGGGGCAGTATGTTCGGAATAAGCAATATGTTTGGTTTTCAAATTCTTGTATTTCTGTGTGCAATTTGCCTCTTATGGTTTGTCTTGGAATTAATAAATTGTAAAATAACATATAAAATTCTTTTTACACTTTTGTTTGGTGTATCTCCGCAGGTATTATGGATGGCAAAGTCTACTCTGACTGAAATGCTGTTAGCGGTTATCATTTTAATGTTTTTTTATATTATTCTTTCAGACGATGAAAAACTATGTTATGTTAGTCCGCTTTGTATCTTGGTTTTTTCTTTTTATCATGTTTCATTGTTTACAGTTATGCCGTACTTTTTTATCACATATATACTCCTTTATTTATATTCAAATAAGAAGAAGTATTTAATAAGCGGGATCATAGCACTAGTCTGCTTTGAAATTGGTTTTATCATGATGACATTTGTAAGTGCGGCATATACATTTAATAATGTTACTTGGAGCCTGAATAGATTTTTGCCTTTCATAAAGGATGCTCATATTATACCGCTTTCTATTATTTGTGTGATGACAGGTATCTTAATTAATTTATTTATATATAGATTTATTGATTCGGCTAAAATAAAAATTAGTAAATGGATCAATTTAATTATATATTTAATTATAACCGGAACTTTCTTGATTATATTTTATAACTTATATAATCTTTACATAGAAACAGAAAGCATTATAAACGCAATTAATCAATTAAGCTTTAGCGGTTATCTGTATTCGGTTGGAATATTTGTGGGCTTATCTGTTACCGTACTGTTTGTATTAAAAGTAAAGGAATTAGTGATTAGTAAAAATTCAGCTATTATTGCTTTTAGTTTTTATTATTTTATTTTATTTATAAGTGCATTTTTAAGAAAAGATATTCCACATTACTATTATTATGGACGGTACCTTGTTCCTTATATTTGTATATTTTTTATTTTAGGTGCGTTATTATGGACAAATTGGGATCAGAAGTATAGGGTAATACTTGCGGTTTTAAATATTACCTTGAGTATTGTTATTGGATTGCCATACTCTATTGTTATGATATACCAAAAGGATGATACCAGAATGAATTGGAACATTCTAAATGATATTGTTAATATTGTTGATGATGATTCGGTCATTATTTTTAATCAAACAGCACCGGTGGATAAAGATCTAATATTAAGTACATTGCTGCTTCCGCTTAAATACATGACGGATGCATATGTCTATCCCATAATTCCAAGTGAATCTGAATTGTATTTTAGTGAAGGGAAATCAACCTATTTAATAACTGCTGAAAGAATTAATTCTCAAGAATTGGTATATACCAACCTGGTTTTTTACAGTGATGACAACCATTCAAGTATCACCGATGAAACCTTGATACCCTATGCAAAATCATTTGAAAATTTTAAATACCCTATTTTTGTATATAAAATTACAGATTCATACGGTTATTTGTATAATGATTATATTATTGGTTTTTCGGGAAAAGAATCGGATTTTATTTGGACTAACGCTCATATTAGTAAAATGAAATTATATGCTGCTTCTGATAATAATAATCTATTAAAAATTTATATTGGTTCAGCACCTAAAGTGAATATAAATGTTTCCATGCAGCTTAATGATAATTACCTTGGCAGCTTTACAGTTGAAGCAGATAAAACGGATCAAATTTTTGAATTTCAAGTTGATGAGGATAGCATAGATATTGGAGAAAATGTAATAACATTTGAGAGTAATTTGTGGTCTCCCAGTGATTATGGTTCAGAAGATGATCGAGAACTTGGATTTTCAATAAAAAAAGTTACTGTAGAATGAAAATTATAAATATTTACATTTTCTAATGTATAGTAATTATTTTCAGAGAAGAGGCGAAATATGAAGCTAATTATTCAAATCCCATGTTATAATGAGGCGGAAACCCTTGAAATTGCGCTAAATGATCTTCCTAAAAAAATAGATGGCATAGATCAAATTGAATACTTGATTATCAATGATGGCAGCACGGATAATACAGTAGAGGTGGCAGCTAATTGGGGAGTTCATCATATCGTAAGCTTTACCCATAATAAAGGCCTGGCCAGAGGATTTATGGCAGGATTGGAAGCCTGTCTTAGTTATGGGGCGGATATTATTGTAAATACGGATGCGGATAATCAATATTATGGCGCTGATATAGAGAAGATTATCAGGCCGATAATGAAGAAAAAAGCAGATATCGTAATTGGTGAACGGCCTATTGATGAGACGGAGCATTTTTCAACATTGAAGAAAAAGTTACAGCGTCTGGGCAGTTGGGCGGTTAGGAGAGCTTCTAAAACAAATATACCGGATGCCCCCAGCGGCTTTCGGGCGTTAAGCCGGGATGCTGCCATGCATATAAATGTTATCAATGAATATACCTATACGCTTGAGACGATTGTACAAGCCGGCCGCAATAAGATGGCTATTATGTCGGTACCGATCAGGACTAATCCGGAGTTGCGGGAGTCCAGATTGTTTAAAAGTATGTATAGTTATATTAAAAGATCGATTGCAACCATTATTAGAGCCTATATTATGTATAAACCATTACGTTTTTTTACCTTTATCGGATCGATTCCCTTTATATTGGGTTTTATTTTAGGTGTCAGATATCTGATTTTTATGGTTATGGGACAAGCGGGGGGCCATATACAATCACTGATTTTGGCAAGTACGCTGATGTTGTTGGGATTTATGTGTGAAATGATTGGCATACAAGCTGATTTAGTTGCGGTTAATCGTAAAATATTAGAAGAAATTCAATATAAAGTTAGAAAAATAGATGCTCAGAATAATAAGAAGGAGAATGGCGGGATAAATGAAGAGCAGGAAGGATCAAAAGCTTAAGCTATTATGTGTGACTCATAAAATGAAAGGAATTATTAGCTTAATTTTTGGCTAACTGCAATAAATGAAAAAAATATTAAATTGGGCAGGGAAAATATTAACAGTAATAGCGATTATATATTTAATAAAATATTTTTATACGGTAAAAATTGACTTTGGTCTGATTGATAGTTGGTCAATGTTTATTATAGTGTTTATTTGCGGCAGCTTGTTGGCGATGCTTAATGTATTTGGTTCCGGATATGTATGGAGCACCATTCTTGCCTCTATTTCGCCTAAAAAGGTTAATAAGAGAAAAGCAGTCAGGATTTACTCCAAAGCAAACCTGGGAAAATATCTGCCTGGAAATGTTATGCATTATATTGAACGTAATTTGTTTGCTGCTGAGATTGGCTTGGGACAAGCCGATACAGTTTTGAGCAGTGTCCTGGAAATTGGTATGCTTTTATGTGCGGCGGTAATTATTGCAATACTTTTCTTGCATGATAAAGTTGCGGAAGTGCTGGCGGAAACAGTTGAGGTATACTTAATTATTATATTGGCGGCAATATGTATCATATTAATAATTGCTGCCGTAATCTTATATCGGAAGAATGAAAAGTTTCGGGATATAATAGGCCGGTTGTGCAGAAAGAATGTGATTAAGCACTTCCCAAAGTATATTCTTTGCTACGGGGGATTGCTTATATCAATGGGCACTGTACTTTTAATGATTTTCACTGGGGTTATGTCTTGTCATTTATCAGTCGGTCAGGCTTTTTCGGTAATTTCTTTTTATGTATTGGCATGGATGGTAGGTTTTGTTGTCCCTGGGGCGCCGGGGGGTATTGGGGTGCGGGAATTTGTTCTTATTTTTTTATTATCTTCTTTCGTGAATGAAGAGTTCATTTCCTTTGCAATTATCATTCATCGCCTGATAACTGTAATTGGGGATGTTTTGGCTTATTTTGCCGGATTTCTTATTTGGGGAAGAAAGGAAAATAATAAACTACAATAATTTTATAAAATAATAGTATACTTTGTAAATATAGCCTTGAAATAAATAACCAAATAAATTATGATAATAGAAACTCAAATGAATCAGGAGGTTACAATGAAAAACGCACTTATCACAGGAGTAAACGGACAGGACGGATCTTATCTGGCAGAGCTGCTGCTGGAGAAAGGATATAAAGTATATGGAATTATCCGCAGAAAAGCCGTTATAGACTACGGCAATGCGGAGCATCTTAAGGATAAAATCACTTTTATATATGCCGATATGACGGACGTGGTATCTTTAGTGAACGCCATGAGGGTTTCGGATGCGGATGAGGTTTATAATCTGGCGGCCCAGTCGTTTGTGGCAACATCCTGGGAGCAGCCGCTGGCTACGGCTGAAATTGACGGTGTCGGTGTTACCAATATGCTGGAGGCAATCCGGACGGTAAAGCCTTCCTGCAGATTTTATCAGGCCTCCACATCGGAGATGTTCGGTCTGGTTCAGGAAATACCCCAGAAGGAAACCACGCCTTTTTATCCCAGAAGTCCATATGGAGTGGCCAAGCTGTACGGCCATTGGATTACCAAAAACTATCGGGAAAGCTATGGAATGTATGCCTGCAGCGGTATCCTGTTCAATCATGAAAGTGAGAGAAGAGGCAGGGAATTTGTAACCCGCAAGATTACCGACGCGGTGGCAAGAATTAAATTGGGAGTGCAGGACTATATGGAATTGGGCAATATGGATTCCAAGCGGGACTGGGGGCATTCCAAGGATTATGTATATGCAATGTGGCTGATGCTCCAGCAGGATGAGCCGGATGATTATGTGGTGGCCACCAATGAGACAAGATCCATTCGCGAATTTGTTGAAGTGGCTTTCCGGAAGGTGGACATAGACATACAGTGGTCGGGAGCAGGCATTGATGAAGTGGGGAAAAACCCGGCTGATGGGAAAGTGCTGGTCAGAATAAACAAGAAGTTTTTCCGCCCCGCCGAAGTGGAGCTTTTATTAGGCGATGCCTCTAAGGCGGAGCAGTGTCTCGGCTGGAAACGGCAGATTTCCTTTGATGAAATGGTGGAACGGATGGTCAAAAATGACCTGGAACTGGTTCATAAAGAAATTGCATATAATACCATCCATAACAATTAAGAATCATATGAATTAGAAAGGGGAGAAAGGAATTCTGCAGGGGATTCCTTTCTCCCGTGAAGGACAAATTATGAAGAAAGCATTAATAATCGGCGCGGCGGGCTTTGTCGGCAGTTACCTGGCCGAAGAGCTTAGCTGCTCAGGGGGCATGGAGGTTCATGCCACCAAGCTTGCTCATGAGAAGCTGGATGAGCAGTTCGCCAAGGTACATGATTTAGACATTATGGAAAAGGAAGATATTGTTTCCCTGCTTTTTGAAGTCCGTCCGGATTATATTTTTCATCTCGCCGCCCAGAGCTCCGTTGGGGTGGCATGGCAAAATCCCGGTCTGACTGTGGATATTAATATTAAGGGCAGCCTCAATGTGCTGGACGCGGTCAGGGAATTATTCTATAAACCCAGGATCCTGCTGATTGGCTCCGGTGAGGAGTACGGTTATATTAAACCGGGTGAGACGCCCATTAAAGAAGATAACCGGCTGCGCCCGGGTAATATCTATGCCGCTACCAAGGTCTGCCAAAATATGATCGGAAATATCTATTCCAAAGCTTATGACATGCAGATTATGTCGGTACGGGCTTTTAATCATATCGGGCCCGGACAGGCTTCCATTTTTGTGGTGTCTGATTTCTGCCGGCAGGTGGCGGAGATTGAGAAAGGATTAAGGGAACCGGTGATGATGGTCGGGAATCTGGAGGCCAAGCGGGATTTTACTGATGTGAGGGATGTGGTAAAAGCATATACAAAGCTGGTCGCGTCCGGAGAGCCGGGTGAGACTTATAATGTGGGCAGCGGCAAAGCCAGGGCAATCAGGGATATTTTAAAGCTTATTATCGCTATGTCGCAAACGGAAATTATGGTTGAAATCGACCAAAATAAAATCCGCCCGGTAGATGTTCCGCTTATTGAAGCGGATATTACCAAGCTGTACAAGCTTACCGGCTGGAAGCCGAGGATCCCCCTGGAACAGACTATCCGGGAAACGCTGGACTATTGGCGGACAAAGGAGGACGATCATGCTGCAAAATAAGAACTTATTTTCTTCGGAAGGCGTTACCAGATCCGATCGGATTCTTCATACCCCCAGTACTTTTGCCAGACAAAATCTATTGTATCTGCAGGAGGCCGGCCGGTTAAAAAGCCTGACGCCCCACCGCTGTGTCCGGGAGAATCTGGATTCTTTTCTGTTTCTTGCGGTGCGTTCCGGAAGCGGTGAGCTTTCCGTGGGCGGAACGGAATATAAAATCAAACGTGGAGACTGTGCACTGATTAACTGCCGGGAGCATTACGAACATATCAGCAGTGAAGAAGATGCCTGGGAGTTGGCCTGGGTTCATTTTAACGGGAAAAGCGCTCCGGCCTATTACGAACTATTCCATAAATATAATCGAGGCGGCAATATTATTCATGACTCCGACTTAAGTGCCTGGAATCAGTTAATCGGCAGTATCATGGAAAAGCAGGGCGATAAAACGATGATGGCGGAGCTGGAATGCGGAGAACTGCTGCTTCATTTACTGAATGCCCTGATCGGTGCCGTAGTGGACGCGGAAGCTGCGGCAGGAGAAGCAAAAAACCGGCAGATGAATGAAGTCAGAGAATATTTGAATGAAGAATATGCGGACAGTCGTGTTATGGAAGCGGTTCATGAGAAATTCAAAACCGGTATCCAGGATATGGAGCAGCGTTTCCGTAATTTCTATGGAATCACGATCCCGGAGTATGTGGAAAACCGTCGTCTGAATGCGGCAAAAGAACTGCTTCGGTTCACTATTAAACCGGTGGACGAGGTGGCAAGGAGTTCCGGAATTATGGATGTGGCTCTGATGCAGAAGCTGTTTCGGGAAAATGAAAACTTATCGGCGGAAGAATACCGGATGAAATGGGCTCAGTGGATTAAATAAAAAGAAAGCGCTGAATTATGAAATGTATCATACTAGCAGGCGGCAAAGGTGACCGGCTTTGGCCTTTATCCAGGAAAAATTATCCCAAGCAATTTATTCAGATTCAAGGGGATCATTCCATATTCCAGGAAACCATCGCCAGGAACATGCCTTATTGTGATGAATTTATCATCGTTACCAATCAGGAATACCAATTTATCATTAACAATCAGCTTAGTGCGTTCCAAAGCCTGACCTATCGTTGTATTTTCGAAGGAGAGGGGCGTAAAACGGCCGCCGCCATCACTCTGGCCTGTATGCAGCTGCCGTTGTCGGAAATTGTTTTAATCGTACCGTCGGATCAGCTGATTGCCGGAATGGAATATAAGGATGATTTAATGCATGCCAGGGAACTATGCGAAGAAGGGAATCTTGTTACTTTTGGTATGCCTGTAACGGATGCCCGGGAACGGTTTGGTTATATCCGGTATCAGGGAGAAAATGTCCTGCGTTTTACGGAAAAACCTTCACGGGAAGAAGCCTTACAATATCAGGAATCGGGAGAATATATGGTCAACAGCGGGATGTTTGTTTTCTGCGTGGGTCATTATTTAAGCGAGCTTGGCAAGCGTGCCTCTGATGTGTATGAAGCCTGCCGGGAGGCTTTCCGGATGCGGCAGGCTAAGCACAGTAATCTGACGTATCCGGCTGAGGTGATGCGTCGGATTCCGGCGGAACCGGTGGAAAAGGCCGTTTTTGAGAAAACGGAACGGGCAAAAGTAGTACATGCGTCATTTCAGTGGAAGGATATCGGCAGTCTGGAAGATTTAAAGGCCACTGAATTAAAAACCGCGGCGGACAGCCAGCAAGTTCAGTACATGTGCAGCAACACGGATATTATTAACCAATGTTCCAGGCGGGTAGTGGTGACCAACGGACTTCATGATGTGGTGGTGGTAAATACCAAGGATGCCGTCTATGTGGGGAAAAAGGGTGAATCCAACAAGCTGAAGCAGATATTTGAAGTCAATCCCCAAATGCTGCCGTTTGTCGAGGGGGGAAGGGTAACCTACCGCCAATGGGGAAGCTATGAGCTTTTGGTGGATCAGCCGAACTACCGGGTTAAGAAAATCATGATACAAATAGGGAAGACCATATATGCTCATAAACATTTATACCGCAGTGAACATTGGTCCGTGGTGGCGGGAACCGGACTGGTGGAGCTTGCCGGCGAACAAAGAAGCTGCGGGGTAAACGATGTGACAGATGTGAATCCCGGAGTGATTCATCAGGTTTCCAATATCGGAAACGTGCCTCTGATTATTATTGAAGTATCGGTGGGAGAAAATGTATCCGAGGAAGACAGCGTTCCGGATTACCGGGAAGATTTGCCCGAAACGGCTCTTGGCATCACAACGGAACCTTTTGTCAAGCTGCTTCCGGCTTTTAAAGATTATCTCTGGGGAGGCAGCCGGCTGAAGGAAAAATATCATAAAAGATGTGATTTTCAGATTGTGGCGGAAAGCTGGGAGTTATCGGCCCATGAAGCCGGTCAGAGCGTTGTGGCAAGCGGACGGCACGGGGGAATGCTATTTGCGGAATACTTAAATAGTATTGGCAAAAATAACTGGGGGTGGAAATGTCTCCCGCTGGATGCTTTTCCATTGATGATTAAGTTTATTGACGCTAAGGACTTTCTTTCCGTACAGGTACATCCGGATGATGACTATGCCCTTGCTTATGAAGGGCAGTACGGTAAAAATGAAATGTGGTATATCGTGGACTGTGAACCGGAAGCTTTTATTTATTGCGGTTTTAACCGGACGGTGTCACGGGGGGAGGTTCTGCGCCGGCTTGAGAATAATACTATTCTGGAGATTTTAAATAAGGTGCCGGTAAGCCGGGGAGAAGCTTATTTTATCCCGGCCGGAACGGTACATGCCATTGGGGCCGGAATTTTAATATGTGAAATTCAGCAAAGCTCAAACTGCACCTACCGGCTTTACGATTTTGACCGCCGTGATAAATTTGGAAATCTCCGGGAGCTTCACATACAAAAGGCTCTGGATGTTTTGCGGTATGAACAGTATATGCCCCAGAAGCTTGAGGATACTACGACAAAAGATGAAGTCGGTCTGAAGCGGGTGATCAGCAGATGTAAATATTTTGAATGTACCCTGTATCAGTTAAATGGTCTGCTTAACCTGGCACTGGTGGAAGAGTCATTCACTTCACTGATTTGTATCAGTGGGTGCGGTACGGTCGCTTTGGCGGATTTTGCCGATGCCCGAAAGACCTTTCGGGAGGGAGACAGTATTTTCATCCCGAAATCCGATAAGATTCTGGAAATTAACGGTGACTGCAAAATTATTGTTACAAGAGTCTAATCAGACTAGTCAGATAATGGAAAGGAATGGAGATTTATATGAAAGTTACGGCATTGATTATGGCGGGTGGAAAAGGTGAGCGTTTCTGGCCGCGGAGCAGGGTAAATTATCCCAAGCAGTTCATTGATATCGCAGGATGCGGAAAGACAATGATTCAATTAACGGCGGACCGGATTGCCCCGATGGTAGCCGCCGAAGATATTTATGTGGCCACAAACGAACAATATAAAGAGACGGTGGCAAAGCAGCTGCCCCAGCTGCCGGAAGAGAATATTCTGTGCGAACCGGCGGGACGCAACACAGCTCCCTGTATCGGCCTGGGGGCGGCATACATGCTGAAAAAGGGAGAAGATTCCGTAATGCTGGTTCTGGCGGCGGATCATTTGATTAAATATGAAGATATATTCCGTGATGTGCTCAAGGAAGCTGTGGGGATTGCAGAAGAAGCGGACAATATTGTAACAATTGGGATTACTCCGGATTGCCCGGAAACCGGGTATGGATACATTAAAAAAGATAAAACTAAGGTGAAGGGGAAGGCCTTTGTTGTAGATTGCTTTGTGGAAAAACCGGATCGGGAGACGGCTTTGAGTTATCTGGAAAGCGGCGATTATCTATGGAACAGCGGAATGTTTGTATGGAAAGCCTCTACCGTTATGAATTCTATCCGCGCTTATATGCCGGATATTTATTCGGGTCTGACAGCTATCAGTGAATCAATTGGCACCGCCGAAGAGAGTACGGTTCTTAAGGAAGAATTTACCGCCATGCGTTCGGAGTCGGTGGATTATGGAATTATGGAAAAAGCGAAGGATATTTATGTGCTGCCCGGTCAGTTTGGCTGGGATGATGTGGGTTCCTGGCTGGCGGTGGAAAGAATTAAAGCGGCGGATGCAGCCGGCAATATATTTACCGGTAATGTGGCCGCTGTGGCCGCTCAGGACTGTATTATTGAGGCAAAAGAGAAGTTAATTGCGGCGGTTGGGCTGAAAGGAATCGTGGTGGTGGATACGGATGACGTTACCCTGATCGGAGCGAAGGAACATATCGGTGATGTGAAAAAGTTATTGGAAGATATCAGAGGCAATGAAGAAAAACACAGATACTTATGATAAATGGATAAGTAAGCCCGCTAAAGCGGGCGGATGGGAACAAGGATGAAAATAGCAGTTGTAGGTACAGGTTATGTGGGGTTGGCCAATGCGGTGCTGCTGGCGCAGAACAATGAAGTGGTGGCATTTGATATTAATGAACAAAAAATTGCAATGATCAATCGGAGGGAATCCCCGATTGATGATAATGAAATCATAGATTTTCTTAAAAATAAGGATTTAAACTTAAAAGCTACCGGTGATAGCAAAACAGCTTTTGAAGGAGCGGATTATATTATTATTTCCACACCTACCAACTACGATCCCGAACGCAATTATTTTGATACCAGTACGGTGGAAGACGTAATTGAAAAAGTTCTTGGCATTAACCCCCAGGCGGTTATGGTGATTAAGTCTACGGTTCCCGTAGGGTATACGGCGGAATCCAGGGAAAAATTCGAAACTGATAATATTATCTTTTCACCGGAGTTTCTCCGGGAAGGGAAAGCCCTTTACGATAATCTATATCCTTCCAGAATTATTGTGGGGGAAGAATCCGAGCGGGCCGGGATCTTCGCCGGTCTTTTAAAAGAAGGAGCACTTCAAAAAAGAATTGACATCCTTTATACTAATTCCACGGAAGCGGAGGCAATTAAATTGTTTGCCAATACTTATCTTGCTTTGCGGGTGGCTTTCTTTAATGAATTGGATTCTTATGCGGAAATAAAAGGCCTGAACTCCCGTCAAATTATTGAAGGGATTGGCTTGGATCCCCGAATTGGCGCCCACTATAACAATCCTTCATTTGGTTACGGCGGCTATTGTCTGCCAAAGGATACCAAGCAGCTGCTGGCTAATTTTGAGAATGTGCCGCAGAACATCATAACGGCGGTTGTGGAAGCGAACCGGACCAGGAAAGAATATATGGCAGAAAAGATTTTGGAGAAGCATCCCCAGACCGTCGGAATATACCGGCTTACTATGAAAATGAATTCCGACAATTTCAGAGATTCGGCCATTCTTGGGGTTATGGAGCAGATTTTGCAAAATAAAGCCACTATCGTTATTTATGAACCCTCGCTGAAAGAAGAGCGTTTTTATGACTGCGAAGTGGTGAAGGATCTGGCGGAATTTAAAAAAAGAGCCGATATTATCGTTGCAAACCGGATTACTGATGAAATCAGGGACAATATGGATAAAATATATACCAGGGATATTTATTCCCGGGATTGATATATGGTTCCAGTTTAATTAGGTTCTTTGGTGAATTTCCGGTATAATCAGAGATAGCTTGTTTATACCGGAGAAAGAGTAAAATACATGACTTATATTAAGAAATCAGACTTGAAACAAACTTTATATACCGTCTGTTTCCTGGGACTGGTCATCATTGACTGGACCCGGGGCAGTCAGACCGGGGATATCTGGGGGGTGGCGGTTAACTGCACGGGATTGTTATTTTCAGTTATGCTGGCAAGTCACTATTCCTTCCGCAATGTCAGCTTCCGTCCTTATCTTGGTTTTTTGCTAATCTGGTTATTAGGCGGTTTCGCCGGATATTTATGGTGGTTAAACGCTCCCGGGAGTGTTTATTTATGGCAATATCTCACCGGGGCATTAAATGCCGGAGCCATCGGATTAGTCCTAATCCGCTTCCTTCAGGATGTACCGAAAAAACGTGAATCCCTGGAATCGGAAAAGAGCGGAAGGGGCGGCCGGAATCTGTTCCTGGCGGCAGGTCTGCTCCTGCTGACCGTGCTTATGCTGCTTTCGCCGCTTGGGAATATTTGGCCGGCCTGGTTCTGCATGATGTTCGGACTATTCTATCTGATTCCCTATAGCGGGGAAGAGCGGAGGAAATTATGGAATGGGATGGCCAATGGCATAATCATTGGTTTTTTTGTGCTGCAAATTTATGCCTTCGGATTCCGGCCCTATGATGAAGTTCGTTATAAAGGAGCATACAGTAACTGTAATATTAATTCACTGTTTTATCTGGTTACCTATATTATGGTTCTATACCGGCTATATGTACTTAAGAGCAGAAAACACAAAGCGGCCGGGGTTATGAAAAATAAGAATACCGGGAATGTTCTGATCAAAGTTTTTTATTATGTATTAGCAGGAGGCCTGTTAAGCTTTATTTTTTTCACTATTTGCCGCACCGCCATGCTTGCCGCATTTCTTATCACTTTCCTATATGGAATTGGCACGGTGCTGATTATCCATAGAGAAAAAATCATCGGGCTTTTTCTTCATTGGCTTATGATAACCGGTTGCTTCATACTAACCTTTCCATGTGTCTATGCGGCCGTCCGCTACCTTCCGGGAATTCTGCACCGGCCGGTCTGGTATGAATCGGTGGGAGAATATAGTCCTGAAAAGGTTCATTCCTTTGACCCCATAACATCAGAAAAATATGTTTCCTTACAGGAATTTCTGGAAGAAGCTCTTGGCAGAATGGTCTATAATCAGCTTTTCGACCGGAGTGGCGCCGGAGAGACCGAGGAAATGGTTATTGCGGATATCGATTATCCTCAGGCGAATTTTGCCGAAACCGGTGTTGACGCGGCGAGAGACGATATATTGAGTGATGAAGCAAGCTCGGGAATGATTCGGAAAGAAATCTACCGGTTGTATTTTACCAATCTGAATTTGAGGGGGCATGAACTGACAGAAGGGTATTTCCAAATTACGGAAAGCTATCATGCCCATCATGCTCAAAATATTTTTTTACAGATTGCTTTTTACTACGGGATCCCGGCGGGAATTATTTTCCTGATGCTGACAGCGGCATTGGGGTACCTGGCATTCCGGAATTTCCTGCGCTTTCGGAACAAGGCTGAAAATATTATTCCGGTGCTGATCTGGCTTGTTTTTATTTTATTCGGAATGCTGGAATGTGTCTGGTATCCGGGACAGATAATCTTATTCCTGATGTATTTTGGGCAGAAAATTACCGTGAAGAACAATTGTATTTGGCAGAACAAAGAATCGGTATGGAAAGAATCGGTATGGAATGGAGAAACCCTATGACAGATAAAAGAAAATTTCACAAAATTCTGGATGTGACGGTATTTATCCTATTACTGTCCGTGATTTCAGGAATGATGTTTCATTTGTTTTATCAACAAACGATTACGCAGGGAGCGCCATATCCTTCTGATATGAAGGCCTATATCCTGGAAATGCAGGGAATTGACAGCGGTTATGATTTCCCTTATCCGATTTTTTTTAAATTATCGGCATTGATCCATTTGTTCACCGGACCGGAAATGGCGGTGGCTCTGGCTACGCTGATATTAAACGCTCTGAGTATGGTTTTGATTAAAATTGCTTTTAATAAACTTACCCTGGCCAGGCTTTCTGAAGCTATGGGGCGGTTTGCGTGGGCGGCCGGCATCCTGATCAGCCTGATTGCCTTTTCCCTTTTTTATGTCTCAATGGTGTATCCGCCGGAAGGTATTTATCTGCCCGGAATTGACGAAAAGTATCTGGGCGTGTTTACCCCCAATCCTTTTCATAATGCCACATATCTGGCGACCAGACCGTTTTCCATACTGGCCTTTTTCTGGTTTGCCAAGCTTTTGCCAATTTATGAAAAGGGTTATGGCAAGAAATGGAGCAAAGCGGAAAATGGGGTGCCTATGGCGGATTACCTTATTTTTGCCGTTTCCCTGTTAGCCACAACGATGACAAAACCAAGTTTTACGCTGGTATTTGTTGCCTGCGCCGGAATCATTATGGCGTATCGCTTAGTCCGCTCCCGTTTTCAGAATTTTGTTCCGTCGCTGCAGCTGGGACTTTGCTTTATTCCTACCTTTGCGCATTTACTCTATCAGTACAGAGGGGTATTTGTGCCGGAACCCGGCGAAGTGGGAGGGATCGGTGTTGGACTTGCCACCGCCTGGCGGCAACGCTGCGGGAATATTCCTCTGGCAATCGGTTTGGCAATGGGTTTTCCAATCCTGGTTCTGCTCCTGAACTTTAAGGAATTAAAGCGGGACACCATTTACCGGCTTTCCTGGCAAGTATATGCCGTAAGCCTGGCGATGCTGTTTTTCTTGTATGAAAAGGGGTTCCGCATTTTGCATATGAATTTCTCCTGGGGGTATATGCACGGTCTCTTTTTTGCCTTTGTTGGGGCATTAATAGTTCTGATTAAGGCAACGGCCCAAAAGAAAAGAATTCCGCTGCTTATTCTGCAATGGCTGGCCTATGGGTGGCATTTGGTATGCGGCATATTCTTTTTTGCGGAGATTTATGGCGGCGGGATGTATTATTAAGAATTATTACAAAAATACCGAGAACTGCAACTGCCAAAGTGTGTTTTTGCAAGTACTTTTTGAAGTGCACGGTTTTAGTGGGTTACGGCCCCCACAGATCCAAATTCGCGATAATTTCCCGGCCCAATAAATACCTTCCGGCTTCGTTCAGATGGCAGCCGTCAACCAGGAAATATGCCTGGTTGTCTGCATTTATGGCAAGTCCGGTATAGTTATCCAGGCAATATACGTTCATTTCCTCCGCTGTCTTGACTGCGGCATTTACATAGTCCGAGAGGCAGCCGCCGTCTTCGCTTTGCTTTTTTGTGCCTTCCCCATAATAAGTGATATAATTTGGCGTCATCACAACGATTCCGGCATCGGGATAAGCCGCTTTAAGAGCGGTAATCCCAAGACGAAGCGCACCCGTATAAGTACCCGGATCATAAGGATCCGCCGAAGCTACCGGAAGTCCGCGGAAAAAATCGTTCAATCCATAATTGATAAAAATTAATAATTTTGTGTGATCATACGCCCAAAAATCGCTTAATCCCTGAAAGGCCTGGGAATTTGCCGGAATATTGGTTAAGTCACCCGAAGCCAAAGCCTCCGCCACCAGCGGGAAGGATAAATAACTCTCCGCGTCGGAAGCCGCGCTGGTTCCGCCTTCTCCGCAATTATAGACGGCAGCGCCGGACAGAGCGCCCACAACCCCGGGCACGGATAGGCTGCCGGTGTATCCGCCGATAATACTGTCACCCAGAAAAACTACGGTTAAATCAGAATAACCGGAATGGGATGGAGTTTCTTCTTTTGCCTGTAAAATCAAGTTATTCAGGGCAGTAAGCCGGGCTTCAATATTTTCCCGGGTCAACAGATAAGTATCATCCCGATAGGCATAACGCAGAATCAGGCTGGCAACATCCGATACACATTGATTGGACGCCGTATAATTATCCGGATTGGCGATCAGCCATTCTTCACCGCCCAGAAAGAATATTTTGACATTAGTATAGGAAAGCAGTGACACGGACAGACTCCGGTAATGCTCCAGACTGTCGTCGATTGCTTCCGTTGTCTGTTTGCACCAGCTTTCCAGAGAATAATAAGGCAGCAGAATTTCTATTTGAATATCGGGGTAAGCATTGATAAAGGCTTGCAGATCCGCTTCCATGGTGTTGGTTCCGGAAGCAATCTTATCAGGATCGAGGCCCAGAAATAAATGGGTTATTTTATGATCTGCCCAAAAGTCTTCCTTTAAAAAACTCGTTATATCTTTTAAATCTTTAAAATAATAAGATGCCCTTACCGTGATCAAACCCCGGTAATAGGCGAACTCATCCTCCAATCCGGGATCGGAGGGGTACATGGAAAGAAACACGCACTGGTACTCTTCTTCAGAAAGCCGTTCCAAATCACCCTGACGCAGTGGATCTGGCCGATTCGCAGAAAAAAAGGCAAAATAAATAACAATCACCACCGCCGTCAAAATAACTGTGGCGGCGGCAATCAGGAATATTTTTTTGCCGTGTTTTTTTCCGCTCATAACATTCTCCGTTTACCCGTTATTTTATATAAATTATTATACACCCTTCTCCGCCGCCACCTCTGCCGGTGTTTTTACCTTAATTCGTACAGCTCCCTGATACCCTTCCTTTGTGGTTATCGGTTTTTCATTTTTAAAATATTTTTTTGCTTCCCGAATAGCCTCCGTATATTGAGGCAGCCACTCTTCCTGAGCAATCAACATCTCATCTATCATCTGCCAGACCTCCGGCGGATTACAGACGGCCCCTGTAAGGGGATCCATAAGTGCTGCCTGTTTTAATAGTGTTACATTCCCGGATACCGCCGCTTCCACTGCCAACCTCTGCACCCAGACAGACTGGGAACAAACAGCGGCACAACCGAGAGGAAGATCACCTACCTGCGGTACAGAAATACCGTTTCCATCCGTATAGCAAGGTACTTCCACAACACATTCATCGGGCAGATTGGTAATGCACCCCTGATTCATCACATTATAATGTCCCCGGTAACCGCGCCGGGTCTCCAGCGCTTCTATAATATAAGAGCCATGCTCATGGCTGCGGTCAGAACCGTCATACTTTTTAGCCGGCTGCTTTAGTATCTTCGGGTAATCAGTCTCAAACCAGTTACGCTCTTCACGGGTAACCCGCAGATATCCGCCCGTTTCACCGTTGATCCAGGATCCCGTATGAATCCAGTCAGAAATCTCATCCGGACGCTTCCGGTACCATGACACATATTCCGACAAATGACCGTTGGATTCTGTGGAATAGTAGCCAAAGCGTTTCAATATATCAATGCGCACCTTCTCCTCTGCGGCAAATCTTACGTGTTTCTCAAAAGCGGGCAGAATCTCTTTCAACATATCCTTGCCATGATGTTTCACGGATATGTACCAGGTTTGATGGTTAAGCCCCGCACAGATAAAATCCAACTCCTCCCGTGGGATTCCCAGCACCTCCGCAATCTGGCTTTCTCCGTGGATTTCACCATGACACAGACCTATGGTAGGCACCTTTCCGTATTTGTTGCAGGCCCAGGTAGCCATCGCATTGGGATTGGAATAGTTTAACATTATGGCGCCCGGCGCTGAAACCTCCCGGATATCCTTACAAAAATCAAGCAGAGCGGCAATTACCCGCTGTCCGTACATAATACCCCCTACGCAAAGAGTATCTCCCACGCACTGGTCCACGCCATATTTCAAGGGTATTTCAATATCTGTTGCAAAAGCCTCTAATCCTCCGATGCGGACACAGTTGATAATGTATTTTGCATCTTTAAATGCTTCCCGCCGGTTGGTAGTCGATTGAATTACTGTAGAAATTCCATTTGCCCGAAGGTCACGTTCACATAATTGGGCAGCCTTCTCCAGATTTTCGGCGTTAATGTCTGTGAAAGCAACTTCAATATCTTTAAATTCGGGTACGGACATAATATCCGTAAAAAGGGTACGGGCAAAAACCAGACTTCCGGCACCGATAAAGGCAACTTTAAAC
>Ga0153972_1000065_pt1 | contig 28458 bp, 20 predicted proteins | sample TSGA056MetaG_FD_104732 | JGI IMG/M metagenome (GOLD analysis project Ga0153972, IMG submission 104732) | Attine ant fungus gardens microbial communities from Georgia, USA - TSGA056 MetaG | ecosystem: Host-associated > Fungi > Mycelium > Unclassified | place: USA: Georgia, George L Smith State...
ATCCCTGGGAACAATGTCATCGCCAATGAAAAAGGCGGTGTAGTTGCCGCTGCAAAGCTTGACCGGCACAGCCCCTGCCGCGTAAACAAGCTCCTGGGGCACCATCATGCAGTAGGTGCCGACGCGCGGCCTTTCATCACGCTTTATCGAAAGCTGCTCCACATATACATTCCGCACAACCTCAAGAAAAGGACGCAGCTGCTCAGGCATACCAGGCAGCTCTTCCAGCTTTCGGAGATATTTTGCCGAAACAGCGGTTTGCTTTTTTTCAAATCGGGCGCGTTGTCGCGCTTCGAGTATCGTCGCTTCGGTGGCCATCTTCATCATCGCTTTCTCGCATTCATCTCTTTACGCGCGCCTGCGGCACCGGCGTAAACAATACATTCTTCCGTTTTGCGGTGTAGATCCGTTTGCCGCAGCAGGTTATGGCAAGCGCGTCGTTTTCAGGGCAGCGACGCACACATTCGCCGCACATAATGCAGTCCATAGAAGTAACATCGGATTTCTCGCGCGCTGTATAAATTTCTTTAATGCCCATCGGACACGCTTCGTAGCACGCGCCGCATCCGGTGCAGGCCTGACACTCTTTTTTCAGACGGAAAATCGATATTTTATGGAACAAGCCCATCAAAAGCCCCAAGGGGCAGATCGTGCACCAAAACCGCCGTTTGAAGAAACTGCCCACAATCGAGACAATCATGATAAGTCCGCTGGTATAAAGGCTGGCCTGGAATCCGGCGAGGGCAGGCGTAAACGCCTTGGCAGGGCAAAATTCGCAGAACTTCCCGCCGACAAAGCAAAGCCCCAGCATCAGGATTACCATCGTCCATTTGACAGGCTGCATGGCTGTAAACATCTTGTCCGTGAAGCTGACGCCTTCAACGCGCAGCGCCTGCCGCGTGCTGTGTACAAGATCCTGAATAAAGCCCATTGGGCAAATAAACCCGCAAATTAATCTGCCCAGCAGGACGATACTTATCAGAAACGTACCGAAAAACAATGCAATTTCGTGCCACCCGCGGGCGAAAAGAAGGTCAAGATTTGCTAAATAGTAGCAACTTCCGAGTACGAGTTGGTCGTCGTTGACCTCGCAGGCAAGGAACGGCAAGCTCACGTTTGTAAACCACATTCCAAAAAGCTGTGCACCATATGTAAGCAGGAGAAAAGCCCCGATCATGATACCCCAGCGCATAATCATGAATTTTGAGCGCGGCTGCTTTGCGTAAGCAGCTCCACCGCGCGAGACGCTGCCTCGCTTCACATGTGCAAGTCCGGCGGTACCGCGTTTTCTCATCTGCCTGCGCAGAAATATGCAAAGCAGGATGATCAGTGTGGAAAGCCCGATGATGATAAGAAGCGGCGTCATAGCCTCAGCGTGCTCAACGCTGAAGAGGCCAGTGCGCTGAACAATATAGCTCATCAGGTAATAGTCCATGTCATTGGGAGAGTAATAGATCGAAAATCCGTTTCTCGCATCCAGCGGCGTAAGGTCGCCGAGGTACCCCTCGTCGTCCGTAACCATCATTCGGGCACTGCCGTCGGCGGTTGTGACCCGGATTTCCACCTCGGCCAGCGGCTGCCCGAGGTACAATAGCTGTACATATTTGCGCTCGTGAAACAAAATATCAATCGGGTAAAGGTCTGAATCGTAAGGATCAGCAGTGGTAACGTCCGTTTGGGAAAACTCCATGTCTGTTCTCGCGGCGGGAAAAACCCGTATTCTCCCGCCGCTTATTTCAGATACAGAATAGTGCGCATTGCCTTTGGCCATAAAGCTTCCGGTGTAGGTTCCCGTGATATAGCCAAGATTTTCCTCACTCATAACCGCAATGCCAATGTCCGTCAAGCCGTAAAACTGAAACTCGGAAGCTTTCAGCTCATCACCATAGAGAAGCAAAATTTCCTTCCCGCTGTACTCGAATTGCGCTGCAAGCGCATCCTGCGCACTGGGCTGTGCCGAAATCGTGTATTGCGTGGCATCCTCATCAAACTCAAAAAATATGATATTTGTTGCGTAGTATCCCAGTGCGACGATTAATACACAGATCGGAATCATCAGCGCCGCACGCATGATTTTATTTTTAATATCCATCCACTCTTTCCGCAAAAGCTGCTACACCGCAGCGGCTGTCTGAATATCCATTGACAGCATTTCACTAAATGCTTCCAGACGCAGGCGGAGCTGCTCAACATCGTTTTCATAGTAGTCGGTTTCGACTCGGAAAACCGGCACATCGTATTGGGCAAAAAGCGCCTCTATGTGTTCAAGCTCAAAGTCATACTCAATCTGACCCTTGATGACATGATAGATAACGCCTGATACCTCCCCTTCCTTCACCAGCCTGGCAGCCTCCTCGCGGAAGGTCGAATTTATGACATATCCTGCGCTTAAGTCGTCGTCATGTTGTTTATTGGCGAGCCCCTCAAGAATCGCTCGCTTTGTGTTCTTTTTCGGCATTTCCATTCTGCGGAGCGCCTGGCCGGTTGTGCTGTCAATGCAGGAATGCAGTTCTATGCCAACCTGCTCAAGTAAATAAGGAATTTTGTAGTTTGGGAAAAGTATAGGAGACCCCATGATAAGCACAGCAGGTCTTTTTGACCGGAAATTCTTTTTCGGCAAAGCCCTGATTTTCTCCGTCAGCGTACGGAGGCGGAACGTCCATTCATCGAGATTTTCAGCATAGTAGTAGCTGTTTATAATAAATATACGCTTCTGTCCGCTAATCACATCGGAGCGCGCTGCGGCAGCCTCGACGAACGCGGCAAGCTGTTCCTTGGCGAAATCCACCTTTTTAGCGGCGGAGTGAAGGCGCCTGCCGGCGCCTGGCAACAATCCGAGCGCGGAACAATCCTCTATGAGCCTGCAATACTGAATTACAAGCTTTTGGGCAAAGCGATCATCGCGCTTGTCCGGAGGAATGTCCACGGGCTTCACGTCCCAGCCTTTATCGCTGAGGCAATAGGCCAGCTTGCGCTGGCAGTCACAGGCAATGGGCACAACCATGATGTTTTTCTCGGGTCTGAGATTTTGCAGGGCATAGCCATAGATTGAACGATGCACCGCATCAGTATCGCGAGGCACGAACGGATCTGCGGCTTGACTAACCTCAAAGCTTCCGCCGATGAGCCAGCGGGGCTTCCCCCCTATGGCATGGATAAGTTCTTCGGGCACGCCTGTACCCAAGATGTACGCGGCCCCGGCCGAGGGATCGGGCGCAAGGAAGTATTTTCGGGCAATATCCTGAAAATACTCCCATCCTGTTAAGCTATCATTTTCTGCAAAGATGCGTGATAAAGACTGTTCTATTTCATCAATCAATTCCTGCGAAGGCGCAACGACGGCGTTTTCTTTCATTATGCAATACCTAGTGCTGCGATCACCTCGTCAAGCATGGAGATAAGCGCGCGAACGCCAATTGAACTCTGGCTCCAGCTTGCGTCAAGATAAACGATTTTAATACCTGTATTTTCCAATCCTAAGGCAGCAACCATTTCTTCAATCGTCTCATGTTCCTCTTCTTCCTCGGTATTCTCATCGTATCTAACAACAAAGAAGTACTCCGGATTAAGGGCAGTGATCATCTCCCCGCTGATGGTTTCGCTGCTTCGACTGTTTTGCGCTTGGTTCTCCGCCTGCTCAGCCTCTTCACCGTTTGAAAGCGCTTCGCTCTGTTCAGCATCTTCGTACGCAACGCCCGCTGCTCTATTGTTTGAGGTTTTTGTCAGATCAACAAGGCTCGTAAAGCCAAGATCCGTCGTCAGCAGCGTGGCTGTTGAGCCTCTTCCCTTCCATCCGAGCGTAAGCATATCATGGTGTACGCACGAAACGATCATGGTGCTGTCGCCGACCGCTTCTTTAATTATGGCTTGCTTTCCCAGGATTACATCTATGTATTCTTGCGCCGCTTCTTCGCCGCCATATACTTTAACGATATTGTCGATTTTCTGCAGCACTGTGCCGATAACGCTGTTTGTGTATTCGCTTGTGTCAGTTGTAACTGCCAGCGTAGGTGCAATGTCGCTGACTTTCGCAACCGATGCATCTTCGTTTTCCCCAGCAGCGGCATCAGTTCCGGCAATAATCAACGCCGGGTTTGCATTCCTTAGATTGGCATAGGTGTCAACATCTTCGCCTTCCTCCGACTGAATGGTTGATACATCCAGATAATAATCATCCAGATATGCCTCCAGATCGCCGGTCAAAGCGCTTGCGCCTCGGCCGGTACTTTTTACGACCCCGATTATATAGTCGCGGTGACCAAGCGCATCCATAATATCAAGAGATCCGGTATCTGTCACTGCCACAAGCGGCTTGCTTTCGAAAGTTACACGCTCGCCGTCTGTGGTTTCGATTGTCACACTGTATTCTGCTTCGCTTCCATCGACAGCAGCGCTCACTTCGGAACCCTGCACGCCGCTTACCGCTCCGTCTCCGCTTTCGCCGTTTGCCGAGGCGCAGCCTGAAAACAGCGCCAGCAGCAAGAGCAGCATAATCGTCACCGTTGATTTTCCATTCATTTTAGATTCCTCCAGTTTTCTGCACTTTATTTTGCGTGTATGCACAATACCGTGATTTAGTATATAAACCACGCTTACGCGGGTTAGTGCGAACTAACCCGCGTGCCAAAAAATTCCGCTCACGACAAACACGAGGGCCTCCGCGTTAGGGATCGCTAACTCACTTTCATATGTTATCATACTTTTTTGTTTTTAGTCAATAAAATTATCAGCATAATGTATAATTCGGCGAGATGCACAGAATATGAAGATCAAAATTAAAAATACTGTGTAGGATTATCTTAGCCGAAAAAAGCAGCAGCGTTTTTCTTCGCAAAGCTGTTGAATAAGGGATTATTTTCAACTATGATACTACAGTCGTATACTTTATCATGGCGATACCTTATGAATTATGGGAGATCAATAAATGATAAACCCTCAAGGATTGATAAACCCCAAAAAGCGATATGCAATTACAGCCGTTCTTGTAATGATAATCGCAGAGATATCGTATTTACCGCATTCACAGACTACATTTTCATGGAACGGATCGTCGGAGGTACAACAATCCTCGGATATTTCAATCGCAGTAAAAGTGAAGCCTCCATGAAACAGGTTATGGATGCCGCCGCATTTTCCGTCGGAATGTGTTTTGAGGCAGCCGATGATGAATACAGCGAGCGCTATTGGCTGATACAAGAATTACAGGCAAATGCCACAGAAGGTGCAGCCTTAAATTGTTCTTATGATGAAGCGGCGCAATATGGTACGCTTTATTATGGGAACCTCTTTTATGGAAGGGGCGCAATTTCCCTAAAGGAATTAAGAGACGCGCTGGGGCAGGATGAATTTCTATCGATCCTTTCCGACTACTGTAAAACATACGCCTATGAGACTGTGACAATGCAGGATTTGCTGGATATCCTGCGAGAAAAAGCACCGGTAGATGTTGAGGATATTATATCGAAATATATTTTTTGATATTGAGAGGTGGCGGCATTGAAAGCAACGTTAGCCCTGCAGGAAAAGCGCCGCGATTTGCGGGATGAAAAGAAAAGGACGCGCGCTGTAATGCCGGCGAACCCCGAGCTGTCGCTGTACCGCGCACCACTGGAGGCGCTGCGTTTGCCTGTATACGCCACGCCGCTTGCGTCCTCCGCCGTACCGGTGACGGTTGCCCTGGGCGGAGAATAAGGCTGCGTGATTTCGGTGCAAGCTATGACTCTTTTTTGCCTTCATCTCGCGTCATATGATTCCCGATGTCTTGTCAGGTTTTTGCTCGTCACCGCTGCAATCGTCTCCGTTTATATTGAAAAAGCATTGTGATAGAAGTATAATAGATTTAGACCAATATATTTATTTAAGGAGGGATAAGCGTGACAGATGCCGAAAGACTGTTAAAAGCGAAAATACCGTGTTCTGAGACGGGGATCGAGGTCAAAAAATCCATGTGTACCATATGTGATCCGCAGACTCAGTGCGGCCTGGATGTTTTCGTAAAGGACGGAAAAATTGTCAAGGTCGAGGGCAATGAGGATCATCCATACAACGGCGGCGTACTATGCTCCAAGGGCGCGGCGACAAGGCAGTATGTTTACAGCGAGGACAGAATCAAAACGCCGCTGAGGCGTGTTGGGCCGCGCGGCTCAGGGCAGTTTGAGCCGATATCCTGGGCCGAGGCGCTGGATACAATCGCGGAAAAGTGTAATGCCGCCAAGGCTGAATATGGGCCGGAGTCCGTTGCATTCTTTGCCGGGTACACTAAATATTTCCGGCCTTATCTCACGCGTCTGGCCATGTCTTTCGGCTCGCCGAATTACGCGACCGAGTCCTCCACCTGCTTTTTCGCGACTGCGATGGCAATGATGCTGGTCTACGGTCGTCCAGGTGCGGCGGATATTGCGAACACAGATTGCCTGCTCACATGGAGCTCGAACCCGTTCTATACAAACCCCGGTAATGCGCGTATGCTGCTCAAGCGCAAAAAGGAGGGTATGAAGATCATATGTGTGGACCCGCGCCGTTCACCGACGGCGGGGTTTGCGGATATTCATCTGCCTGTGCGGCCCGGAACGGACGGTGCCCTGGCGCTGGCAATGGCAAACGTCATAATTTCAGAAAACCTGCATGACAAGGATTTTATCAGGGAATACACGGTCGGCTTCGAGGAATACCGGGCGTATGTTGCCGGATTCACGCCGGAGCGGGGAGAGACGCTTACGGGAGTTCCCGCTGCGCGTATACGGGAGGCGGCAAGACTCTTCGCCAAGTCGGGAAAAAGCGCCATTATGTTCAGCGCGTCGCCTGTTGTACACCACACGAACGGCGTGCAGAACTACAGAGCGGTGTTCATGCTCAGTGGCCTCACGGGCAACTATGATGTAAAGGGCGGCAACTTTGTCCAGCCCATGAGCTTCATACATATGCCGGGCAGGTTTTACTCCAGGGAGGCGGAGTTTGAGAATAGATCGGCCCGGGCAAAAATGGCGCCCGCTATCGGCAGCGGGAATTTCCCCGTATGGAATAAGCTCGTGCCTGAGGCCCAGATCATGTACCTGCCGGAACAGCTTCGGACAGGGAAGCCATATAAGGTGCGCTGTCTCCTGGGCTTCGGGCCGAACTACAGGATGTGGCCGGATTCCGACGGTATGCTGGCAAGCCTTGAAAACCTCGACTTCTTTGCCGCAACGGACGTTTTCATGACGGATACCTGCCAACAGGCGGACATTGTCCTTCCGGCATGTACATCCCTGGAACGCTCTGAATTCCGCTGCTACGGGATGGGCTATGCCATTTGGACACAGCCCGCCATAGCGCCTCTTTACGATTCCCGTTCCGACGTTGACATCATATTTGAGCTGGCAAAACGCATGTGCCCTGAGGACGAGCTTTTTGCCATGGGCTATGAAAAATGCGTTGACTGGATCCTCGAACCCTCGGGCCTGACCGTTGAAGAGATGAAGAAGCATCCCGGCGGCATGTTCGTCCCTGACCCCCTGGATCTCCCTGAACGCAAATACATGGACGGCGGCTTTGGGACGCCCAGCGGTAAGATGGAATTTGTATCGAAGATACTTGAGCCATATGAGGGAGCGCCGGGGCTTGCGTCTCTGCCGGTCTACACGCCGCCGAAATACAGTCCTGAGGGCTCGCCGGAAATCTACAAGGACTACCCGCTCATTCTCAATACAGGCTCGCGCCTTCCTATGTTTGTACATACGCGCACATACCGCCTGAGCTGGACGTCGAGTCTGCGCCCAGGACACCCTTTGGCGGACATTAACCCCGCAGACGCAAAAAAATATGGTATTGAGCAGGGCGGCCGAATACGGATATCTACCCCCAAAGGCTGCATTGAGGTCGGGGCCAATCTCACTGAGATGGTGCGGCCCGGCGTCGTGCACATGTACCACGGGCACATGGAGGCGGATGCGAACAAGCTGCTGGAATGGGATTACCTTGACCCCATTTCCGGCTTCCCGGGCTTCAAATCGGCGCTGTGCAAGATTGAGAATATATAAGGAGGGTTGGAAATATGAATAAGACAATACTTATAGATCTCGAGCTGTGTGTTGGATGCGGCGCGTGTTCTGTCGCCTGTATGGATCAGAACGACTCGTTTCCCGAAAGGGGCGACGGTTCGTTCCGGCGCATATACCAGATAGAGGAAGGGAACTTTCCGGAATCGTTCATCCAGTATATTTCAGCAAGTTGCATGCACTGCGAGGACGCCCCATGTCTTATCGGCTGTCCGACCGGCGCAATATATAGAAGCGGGGGGAGCGTCCAGGTGGACAGGGATATTTGTATTGGATGCCACAGCTGCGCCCTTGCATGCCCTTTTGGCGTCCCGCGCTATGATGAGGAGAACAAGATGCGCAAGTGCAACCTATGCGAGGTGCGTGTCGAGAACGGCCTGAAGCCCGCCTGTGTTAAGGTATGTCCCACACAGGCCCTGCGGTTCGGGGAGCCAAATGAAATCATGACGGAGCGCGAACATGAGACATCCGCCGGACTCATTGAGGCTATGCGCCGCATTTCACGGGGCTGAAAATGGAAAAAATAGCGATAATCGGAAACGGCTGCGCTTCCGTTGCGTGCTTCAAGGCTATGCGAAGCTGTGGGTATGACGGGGAGCTACACGTCTTTGCCAAGGACGGCGGTGCCGTGTATAATCCCATGCTGACTACATATTACGCCTCGTCCCGCATTGGCTGGGAAATTATGTTTCCCTATGGGTGCGGGAATGAGATCTATGATAGGTATGGCGTAACGCTCCACGAACACAGCGCTGTGACAGCGTTGTCGGTCAAAAACCGCAGCCTTACAACGGAGGCGGGCGAATTTGACTTCACAAAATGCCTTATCGCAACGGGGGCCTCGCCGCTGGTTCCGCCTTTTCCCGGCAGCGATCTGCCGCAGGTTTACGTTATGCGCACGGCGGCAGACGCTGTGAAGCTTCGCGGGGCAATGGAGAAAAAGCCCCGGCGCGCACTTGTCGTTGGCGCATCAATGGTGGGTGTAAAGCTAGTGGAGATGTTTCGGCAGATGGGCTTGGAGGTAACCCTTGCGGACATGGCGCCGCATATATTTCCCCTCGCCGCCCACGCAGAGACGGCCCATAGGATCGAAAGCCGCCTTGAGGGCATGGGGGTAGCCCTGCGGTTTGACGCCGCAATAGATCGGGCGGAGGCGGCCACCGGCGGTATCCGCGCCTGGTTCAAGGGCATCGCCGAGCCTGTTGAAGCCGATATCCTGCTCATGTGCATAGGCGTCCGTGCCAATATCGGGTTTGTAAATGGGGACGAAATACCTGTTGACAAGGGTGTACTTGTGGACGCACGAATGGAGGCTGGCGCTCCGGGGATATACGCCGCGGGAGACGCAGCCCAAGGCAGGAATATCCAGACCGGCCGGAACGAAATCATAGGTCTTTTGGCCAACGCGCGCCGTCAGGGCACGGCGGCCGGCCGTAACATGGCGGGAGTGCCCTGTGAGCTGCCGGGCGAGGTGCTCCACAATATAACTCATTTTATGGGGATAGATTTTATTGGTATCGGCAACGTACGGGACTACGACCAGGCGGAGGCGCGGGAGGACAGCGGATGCTTCCGACAGATTTTTTATAAGAATGGCGCGGTGGTCGGGGCTAATTTTATTGACCTGTATGAGAACAGCGGCGTGTTCAAAACCGCTTTTGTACGTGATCTAATACGAGGCAGGACTGCCGGGAATCCCAGAATTACGCCCGTGCAGGCGTATTTGCTTAAATCCATGTGAAGGAAATAAATTCAAGCTGTTGCGAAGGGGCTGGGCTTGAGTTTTCGTTTCGCGATGATATCGTATACTTCACAGCGTGCCTGCTGCTAAAAAAGCTTGTAAAAATAGCTGGCATATGATAGTATATCCAGTAATCGGATAACGACTCAGTTTTTCGGACGCCGTAAGGCGCAAAACATGGAATGGGGTGCAATGCCCCGCGAGACGGTCACTGTGAAGCTTCCCCACAGGGAAGATAAGCCAGATACATGCCGAAGAATTGCCGCGCCTTCCATATACTGGGCAGTGGATTTTGTCGTGGTGTAGCATATTCGTCTGTTATCCATTTTGCGGGGATAACAGACGCTTTTTATTGTAGAACAACAAATACAAAAATCAAGGAGGAAGATAAAATGCAACGCAAGCTTCAAAAAACACTGGCGCTTCTGATGGCGGTAATCCTAACGCTCAGTATCGGCGCGACCGCGCTGGCCGCGGACGCGGCGGCGGTAAGCAAGGCTCGAAACGACGTCGCGGCAATCATGCTCAACACCGTCAAAAACCCGGAGGTCGGCTCAATCGGCGGCGAGTGGGCGGTGCTCGGCCTCGCGCGGAGCGGATATGATGTGCCGTCCTCATATTATGAGGATTACTACAAAACCGTGGAGGCGTATGTAAAGGACTGCGGCGGCGTCCTGCATGACAAGAAATACACCGAATATTCCCGCGTGATTCTCGCGCTGACGGCGGCGGGCTTTGACCCGCGCGACGTCGGGGGCTACGACCTGACGCTCGCGCTCGGCGACTTTGACAAAACGATCTGGCAGGGCATCAACGGCCCGGCCTTCGCGCTGATCGCGCTCGACAGTGCGGGGTACGACATCCCAGACAATCCCGACGCCAATACACAGGCCACGCGGGATATGTACATTGACGAAATACTCAGCCGTCAGTTATCGGACGGCGGCTTCGCGCTTAGCAAATCCGATACCGCAGCCGATCCCGACCTGACAGGCATGGCGCTTCAGGCACTTGCTAAGTATCAGGATAGGACGGACGTAAAGACTGCGACGGACAAGGCGCTTGCTTGCCTGTCGAAAATGCAGGGCAGCAATGGCGGCGGTTTTATCGTAGGGGGAGCGGAAAGCTTGGAGAGTGTCGTGCACGTAATCGTGGCGTTGTGTGAGCTTGGCGTCGGACTTGATGATTCACGTTTTGTGAAAAACGGCAACTCGCTTCTTGACCGGCTTATGGATTACTATGTCGCCGGGAAAGGCTTTGAGCATACGATTGGCGGCGGCGTAAACCAGATGGCTACGGAGCAGGCGCTCTACGCGTTGGCGTCTGTCTACAGATATGAAAACGGCCTTACCAGCCTGTACGATATGTCCGATGTTGGGATAATCCCGCCGTCTGAGAAATCCGATGATACGGGACTTTCTGGCAAGCATGCGGACGTCAAACCGATGCCGGTGACGGTACCGGGCAAGACCTTCTCGGATATCGCCGGGCATAAGAATAAAAACGAGATTGAGCAGCTGGCTTCACGCGGCATCATCAACGGAAAGAGTGACACCCTGTTCGATCCCGACGCTACAATGACGCGGGCGGAGTTCGCGACGATTGTCACGCGCGGACTTGGCCTAGCGCAGAGTACGTCCACGCCTTTTGCAGATGTCGCGGCGGGCACGTGGTACTTGGGTTACGTCGGTACCGCATTCAATTACGGAATTATCTACGGTACATCAGCGACGACCTTCAATCCGGAAGGTCAGATAACCGTACAGGAAGCGGCGGCGATGGTAGCTCGGGCGGCAAAGCTCTGCGGCATGGATACAGCGATGGACGCCGCCGCAATCCGAAACATGCTGGCACAGTTCGGTGACTATACCACGGTTGATGATTGGGCGCGTGAATCGCTGGCGTTCTGTTACGACTCAGGCATCATGTCACAGGATGCGCTTGACATTGAGCCGCTGCGAAGCATCACCCGCTGTGAGATAACCGAGATGCTGTACCGGATGCTGGATGCGGCGGAGCTTTTATAACGGAGGCGTTCATTATGCTGAAAAAAAGCCTGATCGTTTGCGCCGCGCTCATTTTAGCGGTTGCGCTCTGCGCCTGCGGACAATCGGCGGATGAGCTGCCGGTTGACACGCCGGAGATTACAGCGTCGGAAACGCCGGAAGCGCCTCTGGTCATGGACCCGGAAGCCTCACCGCCCGAAACGTCGGCAGAGATGCCGCAGGATACGCCGGAAGCGACGCCGGCATCCGAATCGCCGTCGGAAACGCCATCAGGGACGACACCATCATCCGCGCCGTCAGAATCGCCGTCCGCCGAACCGTCACCATCCCCGGATAAATACGGAACCGAACCTGTTCCGGCGGGCAAGGCCGAACCTGTCGAGCCGGAGGCCATAGCTGTCGGAGACACGGCGTTCACCTGTACGCTCAGTGTACGCTGCGACACGATACTTGAAAACATGGACGATTTAGCCCCGGATAAGCTGGAGCTTGTACCGGAGGACGGCGTGATATTCGCGACAACGACCGTTACGTTCTACGAGGGCGAGAGCGTGTTCAACGTGCTCCAGCGCGAGATGAAGCGCGCGAAGATTCATATGGAGTTTGTAAACACGCCGATTTATAACTCAGCGTACATTGAGGGCATCAACAATCTCTATGAGTTCGATTGCGGCGAGCTGTCCGGCTGGATGTACAATGTCAACGACTGGTTTCCCAATTACGGCTGTTCGCGTTATCAGCTAAAGGACGGCGACGTTGTGGAGTGGGTCTATACCTGCGATTTAGGCCGCGACGTCGGCGGATTTAGCGCGGCGGGAAGCTGATGCGAGACGTTATTTCCGATTTGCACCCTGTCGTCAGCTTTCTGTATTTCGCGTTCGTGCTGGCGTTTTCGATGTATTTCACGCACCCTGTAACGCTTGTTCTGTCGCTGCTCGGCGCGCTCTCGTATTCGATTTATCTAAAGGGACGAAAAGCGCTTGGCTTCAGCAGCAGGATCATGCTGCCAATGATCATCATCGTTGCGCTGATAAATCCGCTGTTCAATCACCAAGGCGCGACGATTCTGACCTATCTGCCAAGCGGCAATCCGCTGACGCTCGAGTCTATAGCCTACGGCATATCGTCCGGCTGTATGCTGATAACCGTACTCTGCTGGTTCTCCTGCTTTAACGTGATTATCACGTCGGATAAGATCATCTATCTGTTCGGGCGCGTGATTCCGGCAATGTCGCTGATACTCTCGATGACACTGCGCTTTGTGCCGCGCTTTCGCGCGCAAATGCACGTCGTTTCCGACGCGCAGCGGTGCGTCGGGCGCGACGTGAGCAGCGGCGGCGTTCTCAAACGCGCGAAGCACGGGATACAGATTCTGTCCATCATGGTGACATGGTCGCTTGAGAACGCTATTGAAACGGCCGATTCGATGAAAAGCCGCGGTTACGGCCTGAAAGGACGCACGGCGTTTCATAATTTCCGTTTCGACAAACGAGACAGAAGCATTTTGTTTGCCGTTCTTGCCATCGCCGGAACGATCATCGCCGGCGCGATGCTCGGCGGATTAAAATACCGGTATTATCCCACAATGAAGGGCGCGGCTTTTGAGCCGCTCAGTGTGCTGCTTTATGCCGTTTATCTTGCGCTGTGCGCTTTGCCGGTTATTCTTAACGTGAGGGAGAACAGAAAATGGAATGCTTTGAAATCCGCGATCTGACCTTCTCCTATCCGGCAACGCAAAAACCGACGCTCCTAAATCTCAGCATATCAGTAAAGCAGGGGCAGTTCGTGACGCTGTGCGGGCCGTCCGGCTGCGGAAAGTCTACGCTTCTGCGGCAGCTAAAGCCCGTACTCGCGCCGCATGGGACGCGAAGCGGCGAAATTTTGTTTGAGGGCGTACCGCTGCCCGAGCTTCCCGATCGTACTCAAAGCTCAAAAATCGGCTTTGTCATGCAGAGTCCGGAGAATCAGGTCGTTACGGACAAGGTCTGGCATGAGCTTGCATTCGGCCTTGAGAGCTTGGGGCATGATACCGAGACGATTCGGCTTCGCGTTGCCGAAATGGCTTCGTTTTTCGGCATTGAGAATTGGTTCTACAAGCGCGTCACGGAATTATCCGGCGGGCAGAAACAGCTGCTGAATCTCGCGTCCGTCATGGCAATGCAGCCGTCCGTACTGATACTGGATGAGCCCACAAGCCAGCTTGACCCAATAGCGGCGGCGGATTTTCTCGCCACCATCGGTAAGATAAACCGTGAGCTTGGCACGACAATAATCATCACAGAGCACCGTTTGGAGGAGGTCTTTCCGTTTGCCGACCGCGTACTTGTCATGGACGCTGGAAAGCTTATCTGCGACGGTGCTCCCGCACAGGTCGGCGCGGAGCTGAAATCATACGCACACACTATGTTCCTCGCCATGCCGACGCCGATGCGCGTTTACGCCGCCGTCCCAAATGGCCTCCCGTGCCCGATAACTGTGCGCGACGGGCGCGAATGGCTGAATCAATTGACAATTGAAAATGGACAGTTGACAATTGAAGGCGGGAAGCAGGAATATGGTGAAGCGGTTATTGAGCTTGAAGAGGTGTGGTTCCGGTATGAAAAGGAATCGCCGGATATATTAAAGGGACTTAGCTGTACGGTGCGCCGTGGTGAGTTTTTAGCGATACTCGGCGGCAACGGCACGGGCAAGTCTACGACGCTGGCGCTGATGTCCGGGCGTAAAAAACCATATCGCGGGCGCGTCAAAATTTCCGGCGTACCGATAGAGAAAGCCGGTGACTTGTATACGGGGCTTCTCGGCGTACTGCCGCAAAATCCGCAGGCGTTGTTTCTCAGAAAGACCGTGCGTGAGGATTTATGGGAAATGCTGTCGGAGCGGGGGTTTACAAAGGCGCAAAAGGAAGACCGGCTCCGGCGTGTCGCTGGGGTGTGCCGCCTTGAGCACCTGCTCCATATGCACCCCTATGATTTATCCGGCGGTGAGCAGCAGCGTACCGCGCTTGCCAAGGTATTACTGACGCAGCCGAAGATTTTAATGCTGGACGAGCCGACAAAAGGCTTTGACGCTGAGTTTAAGGCGCAGTTTGCCGAGATTCTGTCAGACCTCATGGCGGGCGGCGCGACGATTATTATGGTCAGCCATGACGTGGAATTCTGCGCGAAATACGCGCGCCGCTGCGCGATGGTGTTCGACGGTACGATTGTGAGTGCGGACACGCCGCGCAAGTTTTTCGCGGGAAACAGCTTTTACACGACTTCGGCAAACCGCATGGCGCGGCATCTGATACCGGAGGCGGTTACGGCGGAGGATATTATACGCGCTTGCGGCGGCAAGGTATCGGACGCTGAATACAGAAAAAAACAGGGCGATACGCCTGTGTGGACAGTCGAAGCGGAGCCGCAGCCTGAAAAAACTCCCCCGGGAAAAAAATCGCTGATTAAATATCTCGACGCGATCATCGCGTTTATCTCTCTGATTTTCACGGCAATACCGCTGTATCGGGACCGTGACATAATAAAGGCGCTGATATCGGGCGGCGACCTCGCCGTGCGGACACTAGCGGGCACGAAAACCGTCTGGAGCTACGCGCTTCTCATCGTACTGCTGTGCGCGGAGCTGGGCGTCATCTGGAACCGTTTCCGCAAGCGCCCGGATATCGAGCAGCTTAATTACCAGGTGCCGCCGGATAAACGGGTTCTGACGAAACGGACGCTCGCGGCGGTGGTGATAGTTCTGATTGCAATCCCGCTGACGATCCTGTTCGGCGTGAAGGTGCTGGACGACAGGCAGTATTATTTTGTCAGCATGGCGGTTATTATAGAGACGATGCTGCCGTTTATCATGATATTCGAGGGGAAAAAGCCGCAGGCGCGTGAGCTTGTCATTATCGCGGTATTATGCGCAATCGGCGTCGCCGGGCGCACGGCCTTCTTCATGCTGCCGCAGTTTAAGCCTGTGATAGCGATAACAATCATCGCGGGCGTCGCGTTCGGCGGCGAGGCGGGCTTCCTCGTCGGCGCGGTGACGGGCTTTGTATCGAATTTCTTTTACGGGCAGGGGCCGTGGTCGCCGCTGCAAATGTTTTCATTCGGCATCATCGGCTTTCTCGCGGGACTGCTGTTCCGTAAGGGCATATTGCGCCGTAACCGCGTTGCTTTGAGCGTGTTTGGGGGAATTGCGACGTTTATCATCTACGGCGGGATTATGAACGTCGCGTCGCTCATGATGTTCCAAAGCGTTGATACGATTACCGGCGAAATGGTGCTCGCGGCATATTTGCAGGGCATACCGTTTGACCTCCTCCACGCGGTATCGACGGTGTCTTTTCTGTGGGTCATCTCCGACTCCATGCTCGAAAAGCTTGACAGGATAAAGCTGAAATACGGGCTTTTAGAGGCTGGGGACAAGGGGGCTTTGGAACCTGCCGCCAAGAAAAGCGCAGAGATCAATTAAGCGCGTATCACGATTAAAAACTTAATAAATGCCTTATGTTCTGTTTTACCGTAATGATAAAGCAGCTAAGAGGGAAGCAGGTGCAAAGCCTGCGCGGTCCCGCCGCTGTAAGCGCGTAGCCTAAGCCATAACCGCAGTTTATCCACTGGAGAAATCCGGGAAGGATGGCGTCAGGCGCAAGGAGCAGTTTCTCCGTAAAGCGCAAGCCAGAATACCTGCATAAGGCATCACCCGTGGCATTGCGATGAAGAGTTTGCGCGGGTTTTGGCGCGGATTTGCCTTTGCGTTTTGCAAAGGCGTTTGCGCAGAGCACAGAAATTCGGCTGTGGCTTTTTGCCACGGCCTTTATATATACCATAATTAGTTAAAAACGGAGGAGAACCATAAAAATGAAAAAAAGCTCAAGATTACTGGCTGTTTTGCTGACGCTGGTGATGGTGTTTGGAATGCTGCCGCTGACCGCGCTGGCGGAGGCAGGATCAGCATCCACACAAGCGAAAGACATTTTAGACAGCTTGAGTGCTAATTCAGAATTTACAGATTCGTCCCTCGACTGGCGCGTTATGGACATGGCGGCGTATGGCAAGACGGAGTCTCTCACAAATCTGAACGCCTTTTATAGCACAGCTATGGATACCGCGAAAGGCGACGGAGGCGTAACGCATTGGCAAAGAGTTGCTATCTCGCTCACATCAGTGGGATTTGACGTGACGCAGCTTGATGACGGTGTAGGCGGCACTATTAATCTAATAGATGAGATCGCAAATAGAACCTCATTGGGTACTGTGAATGGCTATATATTTGCGCTTATCGCCTATGACTGCGGGAATTATGAGGTTCATTCAGGCTGGACACGAGACGCACTTATCGACTACTTAATCAACACCGCGCAGATTAGTACCGGCGGATGGCAGTTATCCGCAAGTGGGACGAAAGCCGACCCTGACATGACCGCAATGGCAATATGCGCGTTGGCGCCCTACTATTCGCAGGAACAAGTGCAAACGGCTGTAGATAAGGCGGTTACATGGTTATCCGAGCAGTATCAGGCAAACGGCGGCTTCATTCCCGTTGCCGGCGTTAAGGTTCCCAACACGGATTCTACATCCCAGGTCATTATCGCGTTGTCTGCCTTGGGTATTAACGCACATGCGGATGAACGTTTTGTAAATAATGGCGTTTCCGTTTTGGAGCATCTGCTGACGTTTAAGCTGTCAGATGATCGTTTTGGTTGTACGGATAGCACAACATATAACAGTTCGTCTACGGAACAGGCGTTCAGAGCCTTACTCTCTTATTACTGCTTCTTACAATCAGAAGAGCCGTACAATAGTTATCTCTCCAAAGACAATGGCGTTGAACCGTTGGTTGAGGCTGAGCTTAATAAGATGGTTCTCAGCTATGCCAAGTCGAACTTGAACAGTAAGATGACCGCCGCGCAAGCGATAGTGCCGGCTTCAGAGGCCGACTATACTCCAGAAAGCTACCGTGCTCTATCCGCCGCACTGGCTAACGCGGAGACCGCTTATAGCGGCGGCGATAAGGACGCTATTTACGCGGCTTACCAGGCGCTTACGGCCGCGCTCGACGGCCTTGTGCAGCAAATCTTTAACTTAGACATAGAGGTTGACATAGAGAACATCAAGTCTATCGCGGATCGTTTAGCCGGGATGAGTGAATTCACGAGCGCCACTAACGCGACCGGCATCCTGTATGTAGCGGATATGGCGGCATATGGAAAGAAAGATGCTCTAAATAGGGATACAATTTATACGTCCGCGCTGTCTGATGCAAAAACCAATGCAGATGCTTTACCCCCCGGTGCTGCCAGTCAAAAGGACACTAACATAACAAATACTGCACAGCTTGCGCTCACGCTTACTTCCTTGGGATATGACGCGACAGCGCTTGACGATAGTGAAGGCGGTACCATTGACCTGATAAATACTTTGGCGAAATTCTACTATCTTTCTTCGGGAAACCAGGCATACGCCACTAGATTGGAGGGATATGCATATACGCTCCTTGCTTATGATTCAGGCGCATATGAGCTAACGGAAGATGCGGTTTGGACCCGTGATAAAATGATTGCGCTGATATTTACGCTGCAGAATACAGACGGAGGGTTTAGAAAAACAACAACAAGCGCATATAGTTACATAGGTGAAACATGTATTGCCATTTCCGCGCTTGCTCCCTACCGAGACAGGGCTGATGTGGCGGCGGTTATAGATAAGGCTGTGGATTATTTGTCCGGCCAATATATTGGCGGCAAAGTGGAAACTTGCGCGTACGCCGCCAACATGATAGTCGCCCTTTCCGCTTTAGGCATAGACGCCGGCAGGGATATGAGATTTGTAAAAGACGACGTCAGCCTTCTTGATGAGCTGCTGTCATACCAGATAACAGACACCGAAGATGAAAACTGCGGCAAATTTATGAATGCCATGTTCGATGATGAGATAATCTATACTCCCGCCGCTAACGAGATGGCTTTCCGCGCGCTTGTCGCCTACTATAATTTCACGGAATTGGGCAGTTCGTATAATATTTATTCCTTTACGTCTGACAAGACCGCTCTGGCGAGCGCGATTGATAAAGCGGAAGCATATGATTCGTCAAAATACACAGCGGCAAGCTATCGTACGCTTCAAACCGCGCTGATTGATGCGAAAGCGGTATATGCCGAGAGCGCCGCGCGGCAGATAGATGTGAATAACGCTTGCGCCGCTCTTGAAAGCGCGATCAAAAACCTGAAATTAGATACGAGCAATCCAAGCAATCCTACCGTGACTGTTACTTTCTCACTGTATGGCGTGCCGAAAGCCGCGGATCCAGATAATTATACTCCAACATATATATACAAGAATAATTCCGGCAGCTTTGAAAAGTGGATAAGCTCCGAAAAATACACCTTTGAGGGCTCGTCCGTATTAGTCTACGACGTGTTCGTTGAAGCGCTCAGTAAAAACGGGTTTACAGCTGAGTATAATACAAATGACAACTACGTTGCGGGTATAAACGGGCCGAGCGGGTGGCTTCGCGAGTTTGATAACGGCCCGCTGTCCGGCTGGATGTACACCGTCAACGGAGCGTATGCGACTTTAGGTCTTAGCGAGAAGTATGTTGAAGACGGCGACGTAATCGTCTGGCACTACACCGATGATCACACACAGGAAAAAGCGTCGGAAACATGGAGCGGCAGCTCAAGCCCCGGTTCCACCGTCGAGCCCGACACCAACCTGACCGTCGACGTTATACCGACGATAAGCGGCGGTAAGGCAACATCTACGGTCAGCGACACGCAAATCACGGTTGCGCTGAAAAAAACGCTGGAAACGCTTACCGATAAGGGTACGGGCGCAACCGGCGAGGTTAAGCTCCGCATAGATACGAAAACCGCGACTTCGGCGGCGACAGAAATTTCCGCAAATGCGCTTAAAACTGTTGCGGCGGAATCGAATGTCGTCCTGACAATCGAAACCGGCGTCGGGACAATGACCTTCGACAGCGCGGCGCTCGAAAAGATAAGCGGCGGCAGTACTGACAACAACGCTGCTGTGGAAATCACAATCCGCGATGTAACGGGCAAATTGACAGGTGACAGCAAGAATATCGTAGGTGATAACCCGGTGTTTGAGCTTACGGTAACAGTAGACGGCAACAAAATCACCGATTTCGGCAGCGGCAAAGTAACCGTAGTCCTGCCATACACGCCGCAAACGGACGAGGACACAAGTAAGCTCACCGTCTGCTATCTCGACGACAACGGCAATGTTATTGAAATGGACGGCGCGAAATACGACGCGGCGCTCGGCGGCTTCGTATTTACGACGAATCACTTCTCCCTGTTCTTTATCGCCGCGGCGGCTGAGTGGACAAATCCGTTTGCCGACGTCAAGGAAGCCAACTGGTTCTATGACGCGGTCAAATACGCGAATGAAAACGGCCTGATGTACGGCACGTCGGATACCCTGTTTTCCCCGAACGATCCGATGACCCGCGCAATGCTGGTCACCGTGCTCTATCGCTACGAAGGCGAACCGGCGGTCACGGCGGCGAATCCGTTCAGCGACGCTGCGAGCGGACAGTGGTACACCGACGCAATCATCTGGGCAAGCGAGAACGGCATCGTATCCGGCTACGGCGGCGGACTGTTCGGCACGAACGATTATATTACAAGAGAGCAAATCGCCGCGATCCTGTACAGATACGCGCAAATGAAGGGTCTGAGCGTCAGCAAAACGGCGGAGCTGTCAAGCTACACCGATGCCGCGCAAGTCTCAGATTACGCGCAAAACGCGATAAAGTGGGCCGTCGCCGAGGGTATTATTGCGGGACGCACCACGACGACGATTGTTCCGGGCGGAACAGCTTCACGAGCCGAGGTTGCGACGATGCTTATGAGGTTTAGTGAGGCCTTTGTAAACTAACAATTATTATCAATATTTCAAAGCGCGGCGCTCTCCGCAATAGGGGGAGAGCGCCGCGTTATTCAAGCGAGAGGGGCGGTAAGCCGTACTACGCCTCACCGCCCTGCTAAATATTTTCGCTCTATTTTGCGCTATTGGGAGAATACACAAAACTAGGGATCGAACCCCCACACGCCGTCTTACTCGTTTTATTGCCGCGACTATCTCTTTTTGCGGCTTGTTCTTCACAAGCACATACAGCGACTTGCGTGACTTGCGCTCCACAAGCGTCAGAAGAACCGGCTTGGTGCCTTGCTTGCCTACAACCAAATCTATCTCCCAATTCTCCCGTTCTATCGTGCGACGGTCCCGTCGGGGACTCAGCGCCGCCCTTATCTCAGCAGGGGCTATCCCCTGCTGAGATAAGGGCGGTGATTTTATGCCGCTCTTTTTCAGATATTTGTTCCCATTTCCGCTTTCCTGTGTTATACTTCCCTTGATCCATTTCTCTTCTCTCCAGTCTCCTTTGTCTGGTTTGATCCCGAAATGGATCTTTTTTTATTCCTTTGGGCAATTCATTTTACAACTTGCCGCTCGTCGGGTCAGGCCAATTTTGCCGTATTGCGCCGATTTATTTCGGTGACGATAAACGTGGCGACATCCTCTGCAAATTTCCCGGCGCCAAAGCCGGCATCATAGCCCAGCTCCTTTGCCAGCTCGTGGGTGATGCGCGCGCCGCCGCAGCAGAGAATAAACTGGTCGCGCACCCCTTCGGCCTCCATCAGCTCAACCATTTCAACCAGGTTTTGGATGTGTATATCCTTTTGCGTGACGGTCTGACTGATAAGAATCGCATCTGCCTTCATCTCACGGGCCTTTGCCAGCAGCACCTCATTGGGCACCTGGCTGCCCATGTTCAGGGCCTCTATCATGTCATAGCGCTCAAGCCCATAATGGCCCGCAAAGCCCTTGCGGTTCATTATGGCGTCAATGCCAACCGTATGCGCATCGGTTCCGGTGGATGCGCCTACCACAACGATATCGCGGGCGATGCTGTCCCGTATATACTGTTCAATGGCATGCATGTCCATCGTGTCATCCGTCACGGTGACAACCTGGATGCTTTCATAATCCACAGCATGGCTGCATCCGCCATATACGATGTAAAAGGTGAAGGCGGCATCCAGCGGCTTGCGGCAAGCCACGTTAGGCTCTGTGATTCCCATTTTCTTCGCGTACTGCCGCGCGGCCTCTTCCCCACGCTCATCATTCTTAACGGGCAGGGTAAAGCTTACCTGCACCTTCCCGTCATTCATGGCATCCCCGTAAGGCTTTAACCGCCTGAGGTCCAGCGTTGTATCAAATTCAACCTTGTGCAGGTTATATCCGCTCACTGTGCAATCCCTCCCTTCATTGGCTCAATAAAGGGGTTAAAATACTCGGGCGCTTTTTCCACCACGCCCGCAAGGCCCTTTCCGCCGTCCTTCGGCCGCTTTATTTCAGCAAATATCCCCTTCTCAAGCGTAGCAAATAAGCCCAGCTTTTCAATCTCTTCCAAAAGCGTCGTCGCCTTTTGAAGAACCGCGGCCGCACGGCGCTGAATCCGGCCACCTTCCTTGAACGCGAGCTCCTCACCAAGGTGCTTCATGGTGTTGAAGATATATTGGGCATTCTCTATAGCGAGGGCCCGGTCACTCATAAATGGGGTGTGAATCGCCTCCGTCAGCATTCCAAGCAGATGCAGCTTTTGGCCGGTCATAATGGAAACCATATTGAACAACGCATCCTGGACATTGCCCTTAAAAATGTCGCCGGTCATGAACTTTGTGGGCGGCATATATTTTAATGGCGCCTTGGTAAATATTTCTCTCGCCATTTGGGCTTGGGCCAGCTCCATGAGAAAGCCGTCTTCCTGGTCGGGGGAGATTTCAAAGGCGTGGCCCAGTCCCTGCTGCGCTTCACGGAGGCCTGCCTTCAGCGCCAACTGTTCATTGAGAAATTGGCTGGCAAGTACCGTATGTGCTTCTTCCACCGCGTCCGCCGTGGTCAGATAATTGTCCTCGCCGGTGTTAATGATTACGCCCGCATAGGAATTGATCACCCGCGAGAAATACTGGTCGATGATGGTGCGCTGCATATTGATATCACGAAACAAAATGCCGTAAAGCGCGTCATTGAGCATGACGTCCAGCCGTTCAAGGGCGCCCATAGCGGCGATTTCAGGCATACAAAGTCCGCTGCAATAATTACACAGGCGGATATACCGTCCCAGTGTCTCCCCAACCTCATCCAGGGCCTTTCGCATGAGCCGGAAATTTTCCTGGGTGGCATAGGTGCCGCCAAATCCCTCCTTTGTGGCTCCGTAGGGCACATAATCCAGCAGGCTTTGCCCGGTTGTCCTGATGACGGCGATTATATCCGCGCCCTGCTTTGCCGCAGCAACCGCCTGGATAATGTCTTCATGAATATTGCCTGTGGCTACAATGACATAGAGATAAGGCCCCTCCTTGTCCCCAAACCGGTCAAGATACGCCTGCCGTTTTTGGACGTTGCCTCGAATACGGGCCAGCGTGTTATTTACAATCGGTGCAAGCAGGCCGTCGATTTCCTCGCGGCCCGCAATACGAACCTTGGCCAGGTCAAGCCTGACCGCTGCGATCTCTTTCGCGATTTGCTGGGGCGTAAGTCCCGTTTCCTTCATGGCGCTCCCAATATACAGCGCCGCGCCGCCACGCAGAATCCCCCGTTCCATCAGTTGGTCCACCACAACGTTGGGAAGCGGTACATCCACCTCGTTTACACCGTCAATGCCGAGCAGGCGGCAGACCGTACGTTCCACGGTGGCGGTTGTGTGCCGGTCAATAAATACCTGCACGTCGTCGGCGACATGTCTCGCGCTTTTTCTCGCCTGGTTCACCAGATCCTGGTTCAAATGAAGTTTACCCGTCATGAATTCCCTTCACTCCTTTCCCCGCAAAAAGGATACTGCGTCAACCCGCAGACCTTTTTTGTTTATTCTTCTCGCAAAGCCGCTTGCCCCGCTCCAGGTCTTTAGGCTCCAGCGCCAGCTTATAGCCCTGCTCCAGTCCGGCCACACCAGTCAGAGGATCGCGCGCTTTTCCCTGGCAGATGTCGCACCGGCAGGTCTCCTCATAATGCGCTGGCTCTGTATATGTGGTGATGACACCCTCAAAATTCCGCAGGATCACCCGCTTGGAGGTCTGCGAGATCAGATAGTCGGGCATGACCGGGATTTTGCCGCCACCGCCCGGGGCGTCAACCACAAAGGTCGGTACGCAAAAGCCGGAGGTATGGCCACGGAGCGCCTCAATGATCTCAATGCCCTTTGCGACGGGCGTTCTGAAATGCTCCAATCCCATGGACAGGTCGCACTGATAAATATAATAGGGGCGCACCCGGATCTTTACCAGCTGATGCACCAAATCCCGCATAACATGTACGCAGTCGTTGATACCGGCCAGCAGAACGCTCTGATTCCCCAAGGGAATACCCGCGTCCGCAAGACGGGCGCACGCGGCGGCGCTTTCCGGCGTGATTTCATTGGGGTGGTTGAAATGTGTATTTACCCAGACCGGGTGGTACTTCTTTAGCATATTACACAGCTCTGGGGTAATCCGCTGGGGGCAGACGACAGGCGTTCTGGACCCGATGCGGATGATCTCCACGTGCGGGATAGCCCGCAGGCTTTTTATCAGATATTCCAGAATATCGTCGCTTACCATGAACGCGTCCCCGCCGGACAAGAGGACATCCCGGACCTCAGGGTGGTTATTGACATACGCAATGTAGCGTTCGATCTGTTTTGTTGGCATCATGCCGTCATGCTGTCCAGCAAATCTCCGGCGGGTACAGTGGCGGCAGTACATGCTGCACTGGTCGGTAATCAGGAGCAGTACGCGGTCAGGATACCGGTGTGTAAGGCCCGGAACCGGACTGTCGGTATCCTCATGAAGGGGGTCCTCCAGATCGGCTTTGCTTATCATCGTCTCAGTGGCCAGCGGGATCGCCTGCTTTTTAATAGGATCGGCGGGATTGGACGCGTCGATCAGGGACAGGTAATAGGGGGTAATTGCCATACGCAGCATGCTGAGACAGCTTTTGACCCCCTCTTCCTCTTCCGGTGAAAGCGGGATGTTTTTTTTGAGCTCATCCAGTGTTTCAATCCTGTTTCTGACCTGCCAGTGCCAGTCATTCCATTGTTCATCAGGTATATGCTTAAAGCCCCTTCTGTTAGTACGCATCCTCGTGTCCTCCCTCAGCAGTATTTTGTCTCGAAAAATTCACGGATTTTTCTGTCCTCTCTCAGCTCGTCAAGGGTTATTTCCGCATGTCCCGCCGTATAGCCATTGCCCACGAGCATGTCGATGTCCTTTCCGACACCCTCGGCGCCCAGCGCGGCTTTGGTAAAGCTTGTTGCCATAGAGAAGAAATAAACTTTTCCGCCATCGCGTACAGGAAGAATTGCCGACATCTCACAGTTGGGAACATTGACACAGCTGATAGATAAGTCGAATTCCTTGCCTTTGTTTGCAGCAAGGACCTTTTCCAGCAGTTCAGCAGGTTTTGTGGCGTCGGCAACAAGCACCGCGTCGCCAAGGCCAAGCTCGCGCAGCTGCTCGGCGCCTGCCTCCGGATACACTGCGCAAACCACACGCCCGTCCGCCCCGGCACGCTTCATTGCCTCATAGGCGCATAGTATACCGCTTTTTCCCGACGCGCCCAGGATCAGCACACTGTCGCCAGGCTTAACAAGCTTCGCCGTCTGGGCAGGGGCGCCCGCCACATCCAGGGCTGCCAGCGCCAGTTTCTCGTCCATGTCCTCCGGAAGCTTTGCGTAAATTCCACTTTCAAACAACACCGCCTTTGCCGTCACATCCACCCGGTCAATATCTTTATGGATGGCATGGATCTTCTCAATCTTCAGCGGCGTCATGGAAAGGGAAACAAGCGATGCAATTTTATCGCCGACCTTCAGATCGCGGGCCATAAGCTCCTCCCCGATGTAGGCGACTGTACCGATAAACATACCGCCAGAGCCGGTGACCGGATTTTGCATTTTTCCGCTTTCGTTTACAATATCCAAAATCATTTGCGCAATTTTTTCTTCATCTCCCCCGCAGGCCTTTTCGATCTGGGTAAAGGAAGCCGAATCGATATTCAGAGAAATGACGTCGCAGATCATCTCGTTTGAATAAAACTTGGTCATGTCGTTGTCAATTTTTTGAGCCGCCTGTGTCAGTACCCCATCGGGTGAAATAACACGGTGTATTCCATATTTATTACCCTTCATTGACATGGTACATACCTCCTATGCTGTTTAACTATTTTTATTAATATTGAGGATTTTCCGCGCCTCGTCGGGCGCGGCCACCGCGCTTTTCGCCTCACGTACGATTTCTTCTACCGTGTAGGGAATCGCGGGATTTTGATCCTTCGTAATCTCCGCACCGCAAATACAGGCCGCTATAATCAGCTTTTCCATATCAAGCGTCTCCTCGTACTGGGGGCTATCCGGGAATTGGCGATATGACGAATTTCTGGACAGCCCCTAAATACCGCGCTGCTTTTCCTTTGGCACGACGCAGATTCCACTGGCGCGGCAGACTAAAACTTTGTCCGTCAAAACGTCACAGGATGAATCACTCAAATCGGGACGGGGCGCGATCACCTTGTAAGCCTCGAAGACCATTTTTCGCGAGGTGCTTCCCACCGAGGTGATTTCTCCGTTGGCCTCAATATAGTCGCCGGCATGGACAGGCGCCAGAAATTCAACCATATCATAGGCCTTAAACAGGCCCTCGTCACCGTCATGCCGGATTAGAAGCTCGGTTGCGACATCACCGAACAGTGCCAGCATCCGGGCCCCGTCAACCAAATTGCCGCCATAATGCGCGTCGTGCGCGCTCATGCGAAGACGTATTTGTACGTTCATTATATGCCCTCCTTTTTAATAATCAAAATTCCCTACTAAAACAAAAAGATGCAGATGGTATCTACTACGGACCCCAATTGCATCATTTTGCGGCAGAATATGCGCAAAGCAATCGGAATGCTATAGCGCTTCACAGTGAAATGGGACAACTATTGGAAACGTCCAATAGTGCCCCACGGCGACGAATCTACTAAAAAAGGCGCTATTGGAAAAACCAATAGCGCCTTCACAGCAAAAAACTATCGACCATATTGACTTATGTCAATGCAATCAATAGCTCGTCATTCAGCCATGACAGTGACAATACGCTGGGTACTGCCCCCAAGTAAGGGCCTGAGAACACAGAACCCCGCTTTCGGCGACAACACATTCGCCAGCCCCATCCGGTGTTCTCCGTTCGCATGAGCCGGTTACCTTGTCCTTCGCAACCTCTATCTGCCCTATTCAATTGTAGATCCCTAACGTAACTTTAATTTTACATCATTTTTTCCCGAATGTCAACAGTTTCTTTTTGGCTGCATCAATAATGTCGTTTGAAAACCCTAAAAGCCCGCATATTTCAATAGCGTCATGGGGAATTTTCTCCTGTTCGGAGATCTGTAGAAGTCCATAGTTCATATGCCGCGCGATCAGGGAAATGCCGTCGGCCAACGCCTGCGTTTCAATTTCCCGCTTCAGCTTATTCCAATCGATCCCAGTCATCCCCGCCACACGCCAGTGCGCGCCGGCGGCTTCCGCTACATGCTCGAAGTGGGTGGTCAGCACGGCAAAGGTACGCTGGCTGTCAAGCCACCGGGTGAGCGCCCATGCAATGGCCGCGCCTTCATCCGGATTTGTCCCCCGCGCAAATTCATCCAGCAGTACGATGGAAAATTCCGACTGGAGCCGCTCGGTTACTTCCTTCAGGCGAACAATTTCGCCGCCGAAGCTGGACAGTCCCCTTGAAGCGGCTTCCAAGTCCTCGCTGACAAGATAAATGGAATCAAACGCAGGCATTTGGGCCGCCTCCGAAAATGAATAAAACCCGCAATGGCAAAGCAGTATATTCAGCGCAAGGGTTTTTAGCACCACACTTTTTCCGCCCATGTTCGCGCCTGTAATTACGGTCGCCCCTTCCTGCAGGGTGATGGAGACCGGCGTATAGGTCTTCCCTTCTCCCTCCAGGGCGGTGGCCAGCATCGGGTTTCTCATCTTTGTAAGCACGATTGCATCGGCGCCAAGCTGGGGCTTGGCGCCACCAAACCGCTGCACGAGGGCAACCTTTTGCACAAGTAAGTCAAGCCTTGCGATGGTATTGCAGTTATGAAGAAGGCTTGGGACATAAGGCGTCAGCTTCCGGCTGAGCGCGGCGCGGATTCTGGCCTCCTCCGCCTGCTCAAGGGCCACAAGCTTCTGCCTTTGGCTCATCAGCCGCTCTTTTTCTTCAACATCCTCGCATCGGCGGATTTCCAGCTCCGCCGCCCGCTTTTTCTGACGGATACCGGCCAGCTTCTCAGAATACCGCTCGCTCAGATAGAAGGAGGCGACCCGGTTCTCCTCCGGGTCCAGCAGCGTCAAAGCCCCGCCGGAAGTTTGAAAGCCAAGGGATGTAAGCCCCGCGAATTCATTTAGCCGATTAAAAAGTAATATTATATCCTCCAGCTGCAGTAGAAAGCTCTTAATTTCAAACAATTCAATATCGGTCAACACCTTGCCTTGCGCACAGAGCTCAAGGCTCACCCGGATGTCCTTTGTGCCCATCATTAAGTGCTCCAGCCGCCGCACAAATTCCTGGTGCTCCCGGCGAAGCTCCAGTAGCTTTTCAAGATTATCAAGCTCCCGGGCACGCTCTTCGGCCTGCTTAAAGGGCTTCAGG
>Ga0153972_1000066_pt1 | contig 28017 bp, 22 predicted proteins | sample TSGA056MetaG_FD_104732 | JGI IMG/M metagenome (GOLD analysis project Ga0153972, IMG submission 104732) | Attine ant fungus gardens microbial communities from Georgia, USA - TSGA056 MetaG | ecosystem: Host-associated > Fungi > Mycelium > Unclassified | place: USA: Georgia, George L Smith State...
ATAATATAGCGTTTCTGACAAACTGGAATGCCCCATATACGTGCGTAGGTAGGGCAGCTTGGTACCCAGTTCCACGCCGTTATCCAACCAGCGGACAAGTGCAGCCGAGGCAAAGCGATGGCGTAAATCATAAACGCGGACATTGGTCAAATTCCCCCTCACCGGGTTGGCACGTTTCCAGCAGTCACGGAAGTGGTATCCAAGCTGATAACTGCTCAACGCTTTTCCGCCCCAAGACGGGAAGAAATATTCACTTCCCCGTGCAAAGACCTTCCGTCGTTCATCATAATTGCGGCAGAGCTTCAGCATATCTGTCGACATAACGACCATGCGGTCCTTCTTGCTTTTCGTATTAAGGATCAGGACTTCGCCTGTTTTGAGATTGATATTCTCACATTTCAACGCACATCCCTCGTTCGGGCGGAGACCGCAGGTGTAGATCAGCCTAAACTGTACAGGCAGTACCTCATGCAAAAAGGGCTCGGCTTTTATTTCAGGAAGTAAATCCACAGCGCAAAAAAGTGAATGAAGTTCTGCGTCTGTAAAAATATAAGGCATGAATGAACGCTGTGAATACCGGTTGTTAATGATTTTTTCGGGCAAGACATAGGAGTCTTTTCCAAGCGCCGTAATATATTTCCCAAGAAGCCTGACCGCTGTTGCCTTTTGGCAGACAGAACTCCATTGATCATTAAGCCATTCTAACACCGTTTCCTGTGTCAGGCTTTCCTCTTCCGGGTATTTGTCAGCGTAGAAACGGTCAATTGCTATAAAATGTGCCTCGTAAGTTATGCGGGAGTGCCCCAAGGCTTCGCGGTAATCTATAAAAGCCTCCATTAATGGACCGAGGTTACTGATGAATTTACTCATTGTGTCACCTCCGGCTCAATACCAGTCAAATCCAGGGCGCATTCTTTCAAATGCCGGCTATCCAGCGATATATATTTATTTGTGGAATTAATGTTGGAGTCACCCAGCACCTGTGCAACAGTCGTAATCGGAGTCCCAGATGTCGCCATGTTCCTGCCAACTGACCGCCGCAGTGAATGGAACCCTTTCCCATCAAAAGCTTCTCTCGGCAACCCGGATTTTTTGCGGTAAGTATCATACATATATTCAACTGCCATACCATCCGCAAACGCCTGATAGGGGGCATGGTGACGTAAAAATATTTCTTTAGAGGCCGTAGCCTGTCTTCCGTTAAGGATATAGTCTTGAATCGCTTCCCCAACGTCTTTCGTCAGTGGCAGAGCCAGCGACTTGCCAGTCTTGGACTGGACAATTTTTATCTCGCCGTTTTGCCAGTCAATGTCTGATAATTTTAAGCGGACGATATCTATGGCACGGAGCCCGATTACCGCCCCAAGGAGAATAATTGCGTAATCACGTTTGCCCTTTGGTGTCCTGCGGTCAATAATATTTAACACTGCCGCAATCTCTTCGTCTGGAGCCGCTGGCAACAGCCTACTCTCGCGAGATACACGAAAGGACAGCAACACCTCATATGAATCTGTGATACGTCCGCTTTCATATAGATAACGGCACAGCTTTTTCATATAAATCTTAACGTTATGAACCCCAGTGCTCCGCATATGGTTTGAACAATGAATCATAAAGCGTTGTATTTCATCCGCTCCAACCCCTGCCAGATCCTTGTGCCCGTCAAAAATAAGCCATGCGAAAAATTTTCGGGCAACCCAGGTGACATCTCCGCAGGTATTGGGATTCCACTGCTTTTGGGAGAGAAATTCCGAAAGAATACCCTCGAAATATGCATTAAGCTTAAACTTGGATACTTTGCTTGGACAAGACCATTCAAGCCTGCCTATGTCGTTCATCTCAATCAGACGTTCTGCTCCACGTCTTAGACGATTATAATGTCCGCTGCCAATCTCTCCACGCTCACAACGCTCCTCAATATGGCGCATATATTTGTTCATGGTATCATGGTCAAGACTCGTTTTGCCTTGTTTTTCATGCAACTTTACAATCGGAAGCATTGCGTCGCAGTACTCCGTCCAAACCGTGTGTATGGCCAGTCCCAAGACCTGCAAGGCTTCCATTGTACGCATTGCCAGTTCATTAATGCTGATGTTTTCCATCTCAGCACCACCTTTCAATAGAATTTTCCGAGGATAACCCCTCGTATAATTCATTATTGACAGATCTGGATAGAATTATCGTGCATTTCACTATTATTTTTTGTTATGCATTCTGAATTATCGTGCATCCAGCTTCCTAGAGAATGAAGCTGCCGACGAACTAATAGGTCTTTTATGTTTGAGTTATCGTGCAATTTTGAACTCTTTTTAAAGAATTTTCTTATACCGCAAAATTTTTGCACGATAACTCATAATGCCTGATAACTGAACTTTTCCTTGGTAGAAAGCTCCAATAGCATTCGATCGTATGTATGTCAAATGTCTACCACAATGACAACGATAAAGCCCAATGAAAAATCTAATGGAAAGAGAGGAACTGGTGAAATTGACATATGCAGAATCCGAGCTGCTTTTTCGGCAGTAAAGCTTGGATTTATTAGAGGTCTTGCCTGACATCCATTGATATATATAATGAATCTACTCAGTTTTGATGGATCCGGGAGGAAATAATTTATTTCAAATAAATGGTGCTTCAGGATAACTTAAAGTTATGGACAGATGAAAAATAGAAATTTTACAAATAAAAGACCACATGTATAATATGTACAAAGAGATGAAAAAAACAAGATATTAAAGACACTATGTACAAAGCAATGTGAAGAAATTAAATATTATTTGAAATCAGGAGGAATATTTATGAGTTACTCAAAAGAATTTTTGTGCAGCATACATGAAAAGATGCTGACACTCCGCCAAATGGAACTGAAAATTTTAGACAGATATGCTCAGGGGCGTGTCCCAGGTCATATTCACAGTGCAATTGGACAGGAGGGAACTTTTGCGGGCGTTCTAAGTACTAAAAAAGATGGTGATTATTGGAAGCCGATTCATCGTATGCATTCATTATCTTATATGATGGGCATGGATGAAGATGCTTTCTGGGGAGAACTTTTTGGAAAGAAAACGGGCAATTCAGGTGGACGTGGAGGAATGCTACATATTGGCGATTTCAATACAGGGTTCCTAGGAATGAGCGCAACACTTGGAAATGATGCAGGTGTATGCGTTGGTGCCGCAATGACAATTGACTATGATAATCGCGACAATGTTGTATACATGATTATGGGAGATGGTACTTCCAGCCGTGGACCGGTATATGAAGCGCTCACAATGGCAAAACTTTGGAATCTTCCGGTTCTCTTTATTTGTGAAAACAATGCCTTTGCACTTTCTACCCCGGCAGAGGACGGGATTCCTGTGAAAGATGCATTGGCGGGTCGGGGATCCGGTTGGGAACTACCAACCAAAGTTGTTGATGGGACGGATGTTTTGGCTGTTTATGAAGCAGCTAAAGAGCTGACCGATCAAATGCGTGCGGGTGGTGGTCCTGCAATATTAGAATGTAAGAACTACCGTTGGAGAGGACATTTTGAGGGGGATCAGTGTAACTACCGTGATCCGGAGATGACAAAGGATAAGATGGAGAATCAAGACTGCCTAAAGATGTTTGAAGAAAAGCTGATTAATAAAGGAATTATTACAGAGCAAGAGATTGAAGCATTTAAAGAGCGCTTTGACAAACAAATGGACGCTGCAATTGAGAGAGCTGAGGCAGCACCGTCCATAAAACCAGAAGAAATTTATGATAATCTCTATGCTTAATAAGCCGTAAAAATAATTATTATCAGGAGGAAAAACAATGAAAGTTTCATATTCAAAAGCAATTGGCGACGCATTGAAAGAGGAGATGCGGCGTGATGAGAGAATCGTTATGATTGGTGAGGATATTGGCGAGTACGGAAATATTTTTGGCATTACCCGTGGAATGCTAGAGGAGTTTGGTTCAAAACGTGTGCGCAACACACCTATTGTTGAAAATGCAATCGTCAGTTGTGGTGTTGGAGCAGCAATTACAGGTCTTCGTCCTTGCTTTGAGCTAATGTATTCAGATTTTACCATGTGCTCATTTACGGAGATTTTTCACATTATGGCAAAGTGGCGTTACATGCATGGACCGGATTTCAAACTGCCCATGGTAATCAGAAACGCCTCTGGATCAGCAAATGGTGCAGCAGCAGAGCATTCTAATCCAGTTGAGAGTCTATTCATGCATGCAGCAGGACTTACTATTATTACCCCGTCTTGTGCTTATGATGCAAAAGGACTTTTGAAATCTGCAATCCGTAGTGACAACCCGGTGTTGTTTTGTGAGCCTAAACAGCTTTATCAGACTAAGCAGGAGATCCCGGAAGATATCTATAACAGTGATTATACAGTCCCGATTGGTGTGGCTGATGTAAAGCGTGAGGGAGCAGATGTCACATTGGTAGCAATCGGATTAATGGTGCCACGTGCTCTTGAAGCGGCAGAGAGACTTGCAGCAGAGGAAATTAGCGTGGAGGTGGTGGATCCGAGAACACTGGCCCCGCTGGATACAGAGACTATTTATGCTTCAATTAGTAAGACACATCGCGCAGCAGTTGTAGAGGAGAGCAATAAGACTTCAGGCGTTGGCGCCGAATTGGCAGCGAAATTCCAGGAGGATTTGTATTATGAGCTGGATGGACCTGTTTGTAGAATTGCTGCATTGGATGTTCCAATGCCTTATAACTTAGAGATGGAACATTATTCTATTCCAACGGTAGAGCGTATCATGGATTCCATCCGTGGCATGTTCAGATAAGAAATATCATTGTCAATTAGAATAGGAGGAAATCTAATGATATTAGAAGTTGTTATGCCTAAAGCAGGACTTACTATGGTTGAGGGAACGATTACAGAGTGGGTTGCAGCAGAAGGAGCCCATGTAAAAAAAGGCGATACTCTGATGGAGTATGAAAATGAAAAAAACACAATAAGCTGTGAATCTTTAGGAGACGGGATATTACATATTACGGCACAGGTGGGGGACACGATTCCGATCGGGGGAAAAATCGGATTGCTTGCAGAGACGAAAGAAGAATACGATTCTCTGCTGGCAGGCGATTCATCGAAAGCCGCAGAAGCTGTGACAGAAACGGAAGAAGTGTCAGAGGAAAAAGAATGTGCTAGGGAATGCCCGACCTGCGTACATCAGCCGGGAGACCGGACTATGACGGCAGCAAAAGATGGCCGGGTAAGAGCGAGTGGTCTGGCGAGGAAAATGGCGGCAGAACGGGGAATCAGTCTTGCAGATGTACCAGCACCAAATGGACGTGTCCAGAGTAAAGACGTGGAAGCATACCAAGAGACTTCTGAGTTGGCAGCCGCAACAGCTCCGATTGATGAAGATGAGATTACCCAGATTCCATGGGTTGGTATTAAGAAAACAATAGCTAATAATATGGTGAATAGTTTGCAGACAACTGCCCAGAGTACGTGTATGGTTGAAGTAGATGTGACCGACCTTCTTGCGCTTCGACAGAAATTGGTTGCAAACGCCGAAACTCTGGGGTGCAAGATTAGTATCAACGATATGCTTTGTAAAATGCTAGGCAAAGTTCTGGTGAAACACCCATTAGCTAATGCCACATTTGACGGAAAAACACTTTATTCTCATAAGCATGTTCATCTTTCCATAGCTGTAGCTACGGAAAACGGCCTGATGGGACCGGTTGTTCGCAATATTGATACGCTGAACCTGTCAGAGATTCACAACCAGATCAAGACATTGGCACAGCAGGCAAAAGATAAGTGCCTACCTCTTGATGCACAATCCGGCGGAACAAGTATGATTACTAATTTCGGTATGTTTCCAATGGATTTTGCAACACCAATCTTGAATCCGTTACAGACATGTATTGTTGGTTTTGGACGTCCGACACTGAAGCCGGCAGTTTTAGAAGATGGCACAATTGGAGCTAGACAGATGATGCATGTAGTATTCACACTTGACCACCAGGTAATTGATGGACTGGAAGTGGGAAGAATTTTTGCAGATATTAAGACATATATGGAGAATCCAGAGATGATTCTTGTTTAGGTATGGAGGAAGAGAAGATGAATGTAACGGTAATTGGAGGAGGACCCGGTGGTTATGTGGCAGCCATCCGTGCTGCACAATTGGGGGCTTCGGTCACGTTGGTTGAGAAAGGACGTCTTGGCGGAACCTGCCTGAATATTGGCTGCATTCCTACAAAATGTCTGCTGCATTCGGCAGAGCTGCTCGAAGAAATCCGTGATAGAGGTGCCGAAATTGGAGTAAAAGTTAAGGATGCTGAAATTGATTTTGAGCAATTGATGGTGCATAAGGATGATGTATGTAAGAAACTGACCAGTGGTGTTGGTGGATTGCTCAAGATGAATAAAGTGAAGGTGATTAACGGAGAAGCAGCCTTTGTCGATGTAAAAAAAATAAAAGTCAAAAAGGCTGATGGAGACAATGAGATTCTGATTCCGGATAAAATCATTTTGGCGACGGGATCTGTCAATGCAACACCGCCTATCAGGGGAATAAAGGATAATCCAAGCTGTATTGATTCCACTGATGCATTAAGTCTTAAGAAACCGCCGAAGTCTATGGTAGTAATCGGAGGCGGCGTAATTGGTCTTGAAATGGCCTGTGCCTATGCTGCTTTTGGAACGAATGTGATAGTTATTGAAGCACTGGATCATGTGCTTCCAATGATGGATGAAGAAATCTCTGCGGTTGGAGTTAATCATTTAAAAAAAATGGGAGCGGAAATTTATTTGAAGTGCATGGTTCAGGCTGTGGAAAGTATTGCGGATGGAGCAAAGGTAATCTGTAAAGATGAGAATGGAAAAGAGCTGACATTTGAGACGGAAAAGGTTTTGGTGGCTGTCGGAAGACGTCCAAATACGGAAGCGCTGAAAGTGGATTCCGGTAAAATCAACCATGTAAATGGTGGTATCGTTATTAATGAGAAGATGGAGACTTCTGTTCCTGGTGTGTATGCCATTGGGGACTGTGTGAAAGGATATGCACAGTTAGCGCATGCAGCATCGGCAATGGGGGAAGTAGCTGCGGAAAATTGCTGTGGTGAAAATTCTGTATATAACGAGGCTACTTGTCCAAGTTGTGTGTATATTGCACCGGAAGCAGCTTCTGTTGGTCTTACAGAAGTGCAGTGCAAGGAAAAAGGAATTGCATATAAGGTTGGCAGATTTCCAATGAATGCGAATGGAAAGGCTTTGATTATGAATGATGGTGAAGGAATGGTCAAAATTATCGCCGGGGAAAAATATGGCGAAGTATTGGGAATGCAGATAATTGGACCAAGAGCCAGTGATTTGATTGCCGAAGGAGCACTAGCTTTGACTGTAGAAGCAACATTGGACGAATTAATTTCTACGATTCATTCCCATCCTACTATTACTGAGGCAATAAGAGAAGCAGCTCTTCATGCAGAAAAAAGAGCAATCCATACTAAGAATTAATCCAGGTGCTTGTTTACATAATTAAATAATAATTTCATAATTCTAGTCGGTTCCTGTTTGAGGTGAGTGATGAAGCCTGTTTCTAAAAGGATAGGTTCCTCTAATGGACGCAGAACATACTTGCGTTTATTAAAAGGTACAGATTTCTTATCTATTACAACAAAGCCGAGAGCGGTTCCGGTATCTACCATATTTAGCATGGTAGAAAAGTGATTTGTCAGATTAATAAGCTGTGAGGATATATGATATTCATTACACTTTTCAGTAACAATTTTATTGATAAGGCTGTTTTTTGCAAATACGGATAATGCGCGCTGATCCAGAGCCTGAAATGGGATGCGCTTATATGAGGATAGTTCATGTTTAGGAGGAAGGACTACATATAGTTCACTATCTAAAAAATAGTGAAGATCCAGATTAGGATTTTGGAAGCCTTTTTCCCAGGTGGTGTATGCCATATCTAATTCGCTGTCTATAACCATCTGACAGAGCTCTGCCCAGGGGTATTCTTTTAGTACAATTGTACTTTGCGGATACTCACGTATGAACGGAGAATAGACGTCGCTATAAAGCCAACTACCTACCATGTTGGAGATTCCCAGTTGCAGATTCATCTGGATGGATTCACTGTAATCGGTCATTTCTTGTTTGGCGGCATCAAAGTCCTCTATGATGCGGTAGGCCCAGCGTACCAATGCAGCGCCTGCTTCTGTAAATGATATAGTTTTTGGACCGCGGGTAATAAGCTCTACGCCAACCTCACTCTCTAATTGTTTGATTGATTTGGTAATTGCCGGCTGAGATATATGAAGTTCTTTAGCGGCTTTGGTGAAGCTGCCGAGACGGTAAATAGCCTCCAGATAAATTAACTTTTGTAAGTCCATACACAAAATCCTTTCATAGGTAAAAGGCTGATTTATGAAAACATTATATCATAATGAAATCCTTTTTACAAATAAATGAAAATTGAGGGAAGGAGGGAGAAGAAATGAATCAAAACAAGGAACAGACGCAGATTACAGCAATTGGTAACTTTAAACGGGTGATGGCAGTACGGTTGAAACAAGGAACAGATATGTTGATTGAATTAGAAAAAGCTTGTATCGATAATAACATTGCTAATGGTGTAATTGTAAGTGGTATCGGCGGTGTTACAACTGCAGTGTTCTGTGACCCGATGTATTTTCCGGAGCGCAAGCAACCATACAACTATGGTGCACCAATTGTAATTCAGGAGCACCTGAGCCTATCAGGTGTATCCGGTATGATTTGTCATGATGATGATGGTTCAATTAATTTGCATGTGCATGTGGCCTTTAGTGATGAACGTGGAAATTGCTATGCGGGACATCTGAAAGAAGGAACGCGTACGATGTTGACAGTCGATGTGATTATTGCTGAAGTGGATGGGTTCAGCATGAGCCGTAAGTATGATGATGAGTTGGAAGTACCGCTTTTCTGCCCAGTGCAGGAATAATGAGAGGGGTCAAAGGAAGGAGAAGTGAGTTTTGAACAAAATTAATTGGTTTCGGCGCTCAAAAGATTCAAAAGATCTCCTGTGTGTTGGTGAACGTGTCGGATATGCTTGTTCTAATACTGGTCTTGCACTAACTTACATCTTAATTTTAGGATTTATGTCATTCTATTATACGGATGTCATTGGAATTCCTGCCGGTGTAGTTGGAACGATTATTTTCGTGTCGAGAATATTTGATGGGATATCCGATCTTATCATGGGGGCGATTGTTGATAAAACAAAGTCAAGGTTTGGTAAAGCACGCCCATGGCTTCTTGCAGTAGCCATTCCCCATGCAATTGCATGTATAGCTGCATTTGCAGTTCCCTCCGAATGGGACGGTATGCAACAGTACATTTACATTTTTGTCACCTATAATCTTTTAAATACAGTGACTTATACTATCTGTAATGTATCAATTACAGCAGCAAATTGTTTGATTACAAATAGTCAGGAAGAGCATGCCAAGAGTGGTATATGGATGCAGATTGGTGGCAGCTTGGGGATGCTGATTGTACAGTATACTTGCCTATCCTTAGTAGGTAAGCTTGGCAATACGCCGAGTGCCTGGACGACGACCGTGGTAATTTATTCCATAATCGGTGCTATTCTCATGATTATCTCTGGAATTGTAATACGCGAGCGTGTAGTCGGAACAGAAGATAGTATGAAGGACAACGAAAAAATAACATTTATGATGCGAGTGAAAGCGTTATTCAAAAATAGATATTGGGTCATATTTACATTAGTTTTCCTGCTTTTCACTATCGTAGAACAAGGAACGTTTTCAGGAGCCGTATATTATGCACAATATATCATGGGTGATGCGAATACATATGCTACGTTTTCGACTGTACAGACTGCGGTTCAGGTTATTTTATTAATTATTGCTATGACATATGTACTTAAAAAAATGGGAAATGTAAAATGTACTATTGGGTGTTTTGTATTAACAATTATTGCATCAATCATTCAATGTTTTGCGTGGTCTATGCCAGTGGTGATTTTCTGCAGCATTCTGCGCGGCACGTCCTATGCACTTTTTCTGGGAGCCCAGGGAGCGATGATGGCTGATACATGCAGTTATGGGAGCAAGCTGGCTGGTTTTGGAGTGGAAGGAATCGGCAATGCAGGCATTAGTTTTGGATATAAGTGTGGAACTGGAATTGGTATGGCAATCGTTGGATGGATTTTGCAGCTTTCCGGTTACGATGGAACACTCACGACGCAGGCGGCCGGTGGAATTATGGGAATCAAGATAATTTATCTTATTATGCCAATTGTTATTTCCGTGGTTTGTATTATTTTATTATCGTTCTTTGATCTTTACAAAAAGGAAGCCCGTGGAGAATTGGAGATATGATAAGCACAAATATTGGTTAATCTAAAGGAGAAAAAATATGAATAAATCAGGATTAATAAAGAAGATGCTGCCTATTTATCTGGCATCATTTGTGGCTTGGTTTCATTGTATTGCTGTGGTGCCATTAGGATATATTTATAATACCTATCCCAACATGGAGTCCCTGGTGATGACAATTGCGGTTTTACCTAGCATCACTGCTACTTTGGGAGGCTTGTTGTCAGGCCGTATGGTAGCAATAATGGGAAAAAAGAAATTGGTAATTGTATCCATGATTTTGATGTTAATCGGAGGCTTAGGAATATTGTTCTTTGGGGATAAAGGCATCTGGATCGCCATTGTTTTTTCAGGAATTTCCGGTTTTGCAGGAGGAACAATTCCGGCAGCAAACTATGAGACCCTTATTGCGATTGCGCCTGAAAATCTACGTGATAAAGTATGCGGCTGGAGTGATGCCCTATGTAGTCTTGGGCTTGCCATTGCAGTATTTATCAGTGGAATGTTAGCGTCAGGCGGTGTTTGGACACAGGCCTATGCTATTTACTATATTATAATTCCAGTATTACTATTAACGATCATCTTATATCCGAACGATGAAGCCGTTGTGCCGGATTCAATAGTAAAGGCAGGTGGAAAAGAATCAAATCGGGGCGAAAAGGTAAAAGTAGTCTTGCCCGGATGTATCATTGCTTTGCTGGTTATCAAAATATTTACCGGGATGTTTTACACCAGCTTTAGTATGTTCTCTTCCGACTACATTATTAATGATCTGCAGCTGGGATCATCAACATTGGTCGGCACGGTCCAGACGGTTACGCAGGTTGTTAATATTATGGCTTCAGCAGTTGTGTTTTTGTGGCTCAAGTTTTTTAAAGGCTTCAGTAGTGTAATTGCTCAGATTGTAATTGGTGTTTCGATGTTGGGGATTGTTTTAGTAGGCCCGTCAATTGCTGGAATCATTTTGCTCTCAGCGCTTCTGTACGCAGGACTTATGAGCAGTCATTCAAGCTTTAGCACGATTATGGCAATGGCACCGGAGCAAAATGCAGTAGGCAAGGTCGCCGGGTTGCTTATGGCGATGACGTTTATTGGAGAAGCTCTTTGTGGTTATGTCGTTCCGGTAGTAGCAAAGGTGATTTTAGGAACTTCAAGTGCGGTTGATTGCATGAAGGTTAGTGCGGTCATTAGTATTGTTGTCGGTGTGATTAGTCTTCCATTCTTTATGAAGGCATACAAAATGGCATATAAAAAACAAGAAAGCAGAGATTAGTGATATGATTTAATAAGTGTTAGATATTTAGCGAAGAAACCAAAAATAAGCAGTCTATATTATGTGGATTAAAAGGAGAAAACATTATGAATAATATGTTATGTGAAGGAAAGCCGTATACACGAAACCCACTCATGGATGGATTTACGGAACACTATTTTGAAACTGCAGATGGGGTTAAGCTTCGGTACCTGCATAAGGGAGAGGGGATGCCATTTATTCTGCTACATGGCTATAGCGATGATTCTGACAGTTGGCTGCTAAATGCTCCCGTATATGCAGAAAAGTATTCGGTTTATTCTCTTGACCAGCGTGGTCACGGTTTTTCATATGCGGAGCATGGCGCACGTATTTCACGACTGGCAGCTGACCTTCATGAATTTATTGAAGCAATTGGGGCACCTAAGGTTAATCTGCTTGGGTGGTCAATGGGATGTAGTGTAGTTTGGAGTTATATGGATCTTTTCGGGTATGATCGAATTAACAAAGCAATATTTGATGATGAGCCGCCGGTACTCGTTGCTAATCCTCGATTTACACAGGAAGAAGTTATGGTTACCGGAAGTAACCCAATGGATTTCTGGTATCTTGTAAATACCGTGGAAGATCATGGATGTGCATGGACGGGAGAGGACTCACCTTTCTTCGTGGCATTCCCAGCATGTTTTCGGCGTGGGGCAGCCGCTTATACAGAGGAGGATTTGTTGAAGGTACCGGATAATTACCTGGAACTATATTCAAAACGTCCCGCACAGTGTGATGTGGTCCCGCAAAAGTTCATGGCAGACCTCTTGAAAGATCATCTGATGCTTGACTGGCGTGATTTAATGCCGACAATTGAGGTGCCGGTAATGTATCTTACCGGAGATGTCAGCCACGCAACCACACTGGAGCTGGGCGAGTGGATGCAGAATACGATTCCTGATTGTAAGTGGGTTCGCTTCTCGGAGGAGGAATTTGGTATTCATGATATTAATCAGTTGGCATATAAGAAGTTCAATCAGGTAGTTATGGAGTTTCTGGATGATTAAGCAGGGTATGAAATAAGAAGGGAGATATTGCAATGAAGAGGCTGATGCGCGGCATGGTGAAAGAACAGACCGGAATGGGAGACTATGTCTATCACAAGGACCTTCCGGTGCCTGTGATCGGTGATGATGAAGTATTGATTAAAGTGCGTTGTACGGCAATATGCGGATCGGATATGCACATTATGGAATGGGATAACTGGTCCCAGAAATATGTAACCCCACCGGTCATTCCCGGTCATGAAACTGCCGGGGATATCGTTGCCGTAGGAAAGAATGTAAAGGACCGTAAAATAGGCGACCGGGTTTCCTGCGAGTCACATATTTCCTGCGGCACATGCTGGTATTGCAAAAGCGGACTCCCGCATATCTGTAAAAATCTGCAGCTATTTGGCTGTCAGGTGAATGGAGCGTTCGCAGAGTATACGAAAATCTCTGCGACGGCTACATTCCTGTTGGAGGATAGCGTTTCTTACGAAGCAGCTTGCCTGTTCGAGCCAATGGGTTCCGGTGTGCACGGGGTGGAAGCGGCACATGTGGAAGGCAAGACGGTTCTTGTCAGCGGCTGCGGTCCGATCGGATTGACTGCTATCAGTGCAAGTAAGACCTTTGGTGCTAAGTTGGTAATTGCCTGTGATTTATTTGAAGAAAAGCTGCGGCTTGGCGAAGAAATGGGAGCAGACATAGCCTTAAACAGCAAAGAGGTAGATTTACCGCGAGAAGTATTGGGACTGACAGAGGGAATAGGCGTTGATGTGGTTATCGATGTCACTGGTGCCGAGGCTGCGTTGCAGGCGGGGCTTAAGTGTATTCGGGCGGCTGGCAGAATGGTTGCGGTGGGACTCCCCACTAAGCCGGTCACATTGGATTTGGCAAATGATCTGATTTATCGGGAAGTAGAGTTTACTGGTGTATCTGGCAGACGAATCTGGGGGACCTGGGAGAATTTTGTTAAGGTTATGAATGGGCCGTATTATAAGTTTGAGAAGGCGCTTGGTAATAAGTATGCGCTGGAGGATTTTGATCAAGCACTGGAAGCGATCCGGTCTGGTGTGCCTGGGAAAATGCTGATATATCCGGACGGCTTTGATTTATGAATTGAAAATGGCTTAGAGGAGTGAGAAGGAGTTATATGGTTCTTAGTTTGTTATTCGATTTTGGTATTACCAGTGTTTTGCTTTTAGCCGCCTTTTTTTTGCGGAAGAATATCAGGATTTTACAGAGACTATTCTTACCGGCACCGTTGATTGCCGGTGTGTTGGGAATTCTGCTCGGTCCACAGGTATTAGGAGTTTTCAGCCCCATCTATATTCAGTATTCAGAATATATTGAGCAGACAGCACTTCCGTTGTTGGCATGTGTTCTTTGCACACAGCTTTTTGTGTCGAACTTTACTGCAGATGAGGTGAAGAAGTCGTTAAAATCTTTTTTGATTTTGAGCACCCTGTTGTTTGTTCAAGTATTGATAGGTATCAGCTTTGTACGAGTACTTATGCCGGGAGCCAATGATGCCTACGGTTTGATTCCATTTACTTCTTATAGCGGCGGGCCAGGCGTTTGCACGATTACTTCCAATGTTGTCGGTGAACTGGACAATTTCTCGGTGGAAACGGCCAATTCTATCGGCAATACATATGCAACGTTAAGCATGCTTACAGGTGTTATTATTGGTATGTTTTTTATAAATGTGGCACGGAGAAAGGGAATCCTTGCTAAGGCAGGGGCCATGAATGATATTTCGAAAGAGGAATTTACAGGTTACGTTGAGACTGGGAAGCGTGTTTCAGCGGGTGAAGATTTAACCAATGGGAATTCGCTCAATACGATGACATTACATTTTGCGATTGCGGGAATGATTATCTTTATTGGTGTTATTATGCAGAGGTTACTGACCCGGATTCCGGCACTGAATTCTTTGGCTATTACGATTCCTGTAATTATAGCAGGATTCATCGTCGGTCAAATTTTCAAGTTTATGAAGTGGGACAGTTATGTTGATTGTAAATCAATCGCACATTTTTCAGCGATAGCACTGGAATACCTGATTGCGTCGACGATTGCAAACACAAATATTAATGTTTTTATGACACATGGAACATTGATTATTGCCACGTCGGCAGCTACTATTATTGCAAATGTTTTATTGATATTTGGGTTAGGTAAGCTGTGGAATAGAAAACATTGGTTTGAAAATTCAATCGGTTTATTCGGTGTGTGTAATGGCATTGCTGCAACTGGTTTGTTATTGCTTCGCACTACTGATCCTGATGATACATCGGGCACAATGTCTTCATTCTGCACGGCATTCTCTTTATTGGCGACAACAACGCAGCTTTTTTATGTGAATATTGTCCCCATGTGGACGACGAATTATGGGAATACAATTGTAATTGGAACGGTGATTGCAATGATCGTCTGTTTGGTTTTGGGGTTTGCTGTAGGAGGGAAAAGTCATGGCAGATGAAGAAAAGATATTTGAGCGTATAGAAAAGGTGAGGCGTCTGTTTCTTCTTACGGATGAAGAGTTTGTACAAGAGGTGCTTCAGAAGAATCGAAGTAAGGATGCTGCGCCTCCCGCCAATATCCGTGAGCAGTATGATGTTTCGGATCATACACTTATGGGGCGCAGATGGTATAAGATCCGGGCAAAAGATGTACCCATAAAAGGAAAGACAGAGAAGATTCTTTATTTGCATGGTGGCGCCTATGTATTAGAGACTGGTATCGCAGAGTATATATATGCGGGTTATCTGAGTGAACAAACAGGCGCAGAGATCTGGTTCCCGGAATATCATCTGGCTCCGGAATATAGCTGTACAGAAGCGGTGGAGATGGTTACCGGGCTTTATCGAATGATGCTGAAAGAGACGCAGAGTAATGCAATTGCTATGATGGGTGCTTCTGCCGGCGGTGGGTTAGCTGTTAGTTCAGCCATGCATTTCAGAGAGAAGAGTCTTCCACAGCCTAATAGTTTGATTTTGTATTCGCCGGGTATAGAGTTTACTTTGCCAAAGACAGATGAAGAAAAAGAATATCTGGAAATCTTAGGGCAGCGTGATACCATGATATCTTACTTGAGTTTGCCGACAATCGGGAGATTATGGCGTGGTGAATTAGATGAAGACGATTACCGGGCCAATCCTATTCGTGGTAATTTGTGCGGATTGGCACCAATGACAGTTTTTGCAGGTACAGGAGAAGTATTGAATCTTGCGGCCAGACATTTTGTAGAAGCGGCTAAAGCGCAGCAGATTGAGATAGCCTATTATGAAAGAGAAATGATGCCGCATTGCTGGGTGCTTTTTCCGGATAGTGATAATGAGGCAGAGCGGAAGATTGTAATAGACCAATTAGTGAATGCTAATAAATAGTTGGAAAAACAGGAAGGAGAAATTATGAATTTAAAGACGCTTTCATTTGAAGGAAAAACGGGTATTATTACAGGCAGTGCAATGGGAATTGGGAAAAGTATTGCAAAGGAGTTTGTAGAGTTGGGCGGAAAAGCCATTATCGTGGATATTAATCCGGAAGCGGCCAGGAAGACTTGCAGGGAGCTGGGAAATGCGGAATATTATACAGTTGATTTAGGTAATACTGAAGAGACAATTCGTGTCTTTGAACAGATTTGCGAAGAACAGGGGCGTGTTGATGTACTGGTCAATAATGCCGGTATCGTAAATACTTCTGACTTTGATAAAATCACAATGCCGGAATGGGACAAAGTACTTGCGATAGATTTAACAGCGGTATTTGCGATCTGTCAGGTGGTTTTTAGACATATGGCCCAAAAGGGCGGCGGACGCATTGTTAATGTGGCTTCTATTGCCGCAAAAGTTGGTGGTGGTTATCTGGGAACAGCAGCATATGCCGCAGCAAAAGCGGGTGTACTTTCTTTGACAAAGAGTGTTGCTAAAGCCGGATCAGAAAAGAACATCTACTGTAACAGCGTTTGTCCGGGTCATACCAAGACACCTTTGATTGCAACGAATTTGACACCCGAAAAAGAGAAGATTGTGAACAGTGCCACGGCTTTGCATCGTGGCGCTGACCCGGAAGAGGTTGCCAATACAATTTTGTTTCTGGCATCTGATGCGGCCAGTTTTGTGCAGGGAGAGAATATCAATTGTGACGGCGGTTTTTTGATGAACGGTTAATGTGATAAGAAGGGTGATAAAAGTGGATTTTAAAAATATTATAAACGAGGTTAAACCAAATAAGATGAAATCAATTGCAGTTGCAGCTGCAGAAGATAAAGTAATCCTAAAAGCAGTTGCATCTGCGTATCAAATGGAAATTGCAAAGCCTATTTTATGTGGAAATGCAATCAAAATCAAGGATATTGCAAGTGAGGAGAACCTTGATATTACACCTTTTGAGATTATTGAGGCGGAACCCTGGGAAGCGGCTGCAAAGGCTGCCCAGCTGGTAAAAGAAAGGGAGGCCGATATGCTTATGAAGGGACTGCTGCAAACAGCAGATCTCCTGAAGGCGGTTCTGAACAAAGAAAATGGACTGCGCGGAAAAGGAATACTTTCGCATGTCAGCATCCTGCATTCACCGATATTAAAGCGTCAGTTTCTGCTTACAGATGCGGCCATGGTTATGTATCCGGATTTAAAGACAAAGGCTATGTTAGTGGAGAATGCAGTAGAGGTGGCTCACGGCCTGGGGATAGAAACGCCCAAGGTAGCACCATTAGCAGCAGTTGAAGTAATAAACAGTAATATGGAGGCAACTTTGGATGCTGCAAATCTTACCATGATGAATCAGCACGGGCAAATAAAAGGGTGTTTGATTGATGGACCGTTGGCCATGGACCTTGCACTGTCTGAAGAAGCGGCTATTCATAAAGGCATCGATTCACCGGTGGCAGGGAAAGCAGATATACTTTTGTTTCATAATATTGAGGCAGCAAACAGTGCCCTAAAAGTATTTACGCATGCCGGTGAGTGTTTGTTTGGGGGGATTATAATGGGAGCAGCGGCTCCGATCGTATTGACTTCACGTGCCGATTCAGAGGAAAGCAAACTATATTCTATTGCATGTGCCGCGTCTATATGTAGTAGTAAATAATCAGATGAGTTTGCTAAGGGAGGAAAAAATAATGAGCCAAAAGGTATTTAGAGTATTGGTATTGAATCCAGGGTCAACATCGACAAAAGCAGCTGTATATGATGATACAAAAGAAATTGCTAATATTACGTTAAGATATCAACCAGAAAAACTGATAGAGTTCAAGGGGATTTTAGCCCAGAAACAATTTCGAACGGACGATGTAATAAAAATGCTGCGGGAGAATGATATTTCCCTGGAGAGTTTGGATGCAGTAGTAGGACGCGGCGGATTGGTTAAGCCGATTGCGTCAGGTACATATCTGATCAATGAACGGATGATTGAAGACTTAAGTTCTGACTCAGCGCTGGTGCATGCGTCAGCGCTTGGGGGGCTGATTGCAGTTGTGATTGCTGGGAAGTGTAATATTCCGGCTTATATCGTCGACCCAATAGTGGTAGATGAGCTGGAACCATATGCCAGATTATCCGGTATTCCGGAAATTGAGAGGCGCAGTGTTTTCCATGCGCTCAACAGCAAGGCGGTGGCCCGGCATTGTGCTCAGGAACTTGGCATTTCCTATGAGGATGGGCGATTTATAGTAACTCATATGGGCGGTGGAATAACGGTAGGAGCGCATCGCCATGGGCGGGTAATTGACGTCAATGATGCTGTTTCTGGTGATGGGGCATTTACTCCGGAACGAAGTGGGTCTGTTCCATTAGTTCCACTGGTAGAAATGTGCTTCAGCGGGAAGTATACGCAAGCGCAAATAGAGGGGGAAATTATTGGCAAAGGTGGAGTGCGAGCATACCTTGACACTACCGATATGATAGCCGTGGAAGAGATGATAAATAATGGTGATAAACATGCGGCATTGGTATTTGACGCTATGGCCTATCAGGTTGCTAAGCAGATCGGTGCTATGTTTGCAGCATTGGAAGGGAAGTGCAATGCAATCATTCTTACAGGGGGGCTTGCTTATTCAAAGTTGTTCACGGGATTGATTAAGAGGCGGGTTGGGCAGTTTGCTCCAATCCATATTATTCCCGGCGAAGAAGAAATGCTTGCATTGGCTGAAGGAGGACTGCGTGTATTAAAAGGTGAATCTAAAGCAGCTACATATGAATAAGGCATGGAGGGAAGGGATGGTAAATAAAATAGCTTATTTTGAAAGTACAGGTACGAATCCATATAAGAATCTTGCGATAGAAGAGTTTTTATTTTCCAATTGCGAAACAGATGAGGTGATTCTGTATTTATGGCAAAATGAAAATACGGTTGTAATTGGGAAGAATCAAAACGTATGGAAAGAATGCCGGATCAGTAAGATGGAAGAAGACGAGACGGTTATTGCAAGACGTATTTCTGGTGGCGGCGCTGTATTTCATGATCTGGGAAACTTGAACTTTACATTTTTAGTAAGTAAGGAAAATTATGATCTTAAAAAGCAGCTGGATGTAGTTCTAAAGGCAGTACAGAAATTGGGTATTCATGCAGAGGCTTCGGGACGAAATGATATTCTGGTTAATGGAAAGAAATTTTCAGGTAATGCATTTCATGAATTAAAAGGACGATGCTATCATCATGGGACCATTATGGTGAATGTAAAACTGGAGGAACTGAATACATATTTGAATGTGTCTAAGAAAAAGTTGGAATCTAAGGGGATCGCTTCAGTACATTCCAGGGTTACGAATCTCCGGGACTACAATCAGGATCTTACTCTTGACCAGTTAAAGAAGGCCCTAAAGGAGACCTTTGAGGAAGTGTATAAACATAAGCGCCGGGTGATAAAAGAAGATGAGCTAGACAGGGAAGCAGTTCAGCAATTATATGAGAAATATTCCTCCTGGGACTGGGTTTACGGAAAGAAGTTTGAATTTCAGTATGAGGTTTCCGAGCGGTTTGACTGGGGGCAGATAGATATTCAGTTCCAGGTGGAAAACGGAAAGATTACGGATGTGGTTTTCTATTCGGACTCCTTGAAACCAGAGGTGATTCAAAATCTTCCGGGAAAACTTAGGGGGATTCGGTATAATAACCAGGCGATGGGAGACCGGGTCGGAGAGCTTCACTCAGAGGAGAGGCAGAAAGAAGAAATGTTCCGTGATATTGAAACATGGCTTAGGCGTGTATCCTTATGAGAAAAGGAAGAATGCATGCATTACAGAAAACAGTACATAAGTAAAGAAGGAGAGTTGATTTGATATGTATAATTTTGAATACTATATACCAACGAGAGTCTATTTTGGACTGGAGAAGTTAAATCTGCTGTCGGAATTGGAACTGCCAGGGAGAAAAGCCTGCATAGTAACTACCCGGGAACGATTGTATGTTGAACGTGTCGCCGCGCTCCTGAAGAGTAATAATGTGGAAAGCGTCGTATATGACAAAGTACGCCCTAACCCTAATAATAAAAGTGTCAATGAATGCTCTGATTTTGCGAAGGCTAATGGTTGTGATTTTTTTCTAGGGCTTGGCGGTGGCTCGGCAATCGATGTTACCAAAGGCGCAGCGATGATGTTTAAGAATCCGGGAGATGTCTGGGAGTATGTGCCTTATTTTGAAAATGCCAAAACGCCTGATGGTGCAGCCCCTATCGTAATTGTCTCTACTACGGCAGGTACGGGCAGTGAGATGGATCCGTGGGGAGTCATCATGAATGATGAGACTCAGGAGAAGCTGGATATTTTTTGCGATGAATTATTTCCGGAAATTACGATTATTGATCCGGTGCTGCATACTTCTATTCCCAAGCTTCTTACCGCAGCCACAGGAATGGATACGCTGTTTCATGCAGTTGAAGATTACATTTGCAGCTCTGCATCGCCGGTAAGCAAAATGCTAAATGAGAAGGTGATCAAATTAGTTGCGGAAAATCTTGTGCGAGCTTGTGACAATGGAGAAAATCTGGATGCTCGTTCAGGGATGGCACTGGCATCAATGTTAGGTGGGATGTCGGAATGCCTTGCTATAACAATATCTCTTCATGCGATGGGACATACATTAGGGGCTATACATAATACAATACCACATGGTGTTGCCCTCTCTCTGGCAGCTGTTCCATGTTTTAAATTCTACGAGCGGTCTTTGAGCCCCCGTGTAACGCAGTGCATGATTGGAATGTCGGAAATGGTCGGATATGGAAGTAAGCCGGAAGGTTTTACCCAGTTTGTAGATGAATTGATTGAAAAAGTGGGCTTACGCGAAGTGGATATAAAACAATATGGATGCGACCCTGCCCGGGCAAGGGAATATGCAGAGCATTGTCTTACCGTTACATCATCTTACTTCGAATATGAAGATAGAGTTATGAGTGTTGGTGAACTTGAATATCTGTTTAGGGAAGCGTTAACAAATTGAAATACTTAAGAAATATAGTATCTACACTGGTTCGTGGACACACCTCGATGGCATTAATAAACAAACCACTTATTTATTAATATAGAAACTAATGTTTGCAATTAAAGGAGGAAAAGAATGAAAGCATTTGAGTATTACAATCCAGAAAATTTGATATTGGGTGCAGGTACTTTTAAACAGTTAGCGACACTGCCAATGCCAGGGAAAAAAGCATGTATCGTATGCACCCCAAGCAGGCGCTACGTTGATCAGGCAATTGCTATGTTAAAGCAAAACGGTACTGATAGTGCGGTGTATGATAAATGCCACGAAAACCCAGACACGGCTGTCATTAATGAGGGGGCAAAATTCGCAGCTGCGAATGACTGTGATTTTATTCTCTCAATCGGTGGAGGTTCTACCACCGATACGGCGAAATGTATGGCGCTGCTTATGCATAATGGAGTAGAAGACGATATATGGGACTATGTTTCATATTATGAAGGTCACAAAGAGCCGACAGGATGTGCCCCAATCGTTATTGTATCAACAACTTCCGGAACCGGAACAGAAGCTGATCAGTCGGGTGTGCTCACGAATGAATTTAAAAATATAAAACTAGATGTTGCTCACTCTTGCATGTTTGCAAAATACAGCATTGTTGATCCGGAATTACAGATTTCCGTTCCAAAGTTTTATACGGCCTGCCAGGGTATGGATGTGATTTTCCATTGTACGGAGGGCTACATTGATAAGTATCATACTCCTTATACCGATATGGTTTATACGACAGGGCTCAAATATGCAGCAGCAGCAATTGAAGTTGCTTATAATGATCCGAAAAACTTGGAAGCAAGAACAAATATGGCGATTGCAAGTAACCTTGCTGGTATCGGTGAATCAATGGTAGATTTAATCAGCTTGCATGCGATGGGGCATACCTTAGGGTCTATTCATCACACAGTGCCTCATGGGTTTGCATTGTCTCTCCTGGCGCCGGCGGCATTTGAATGGTATTGTACATATCCGAAGGAAGTTCCGGCCCGTATGGCATATCTGGCTCGTCTGGTTGGATACGGCGATACGGCAGAAGATTATTACCGCTTTATTATCGATAAGCTGAAAGCTTTGGACTTGTATTATGTGGATTACAGCAAATATGGAATTGATTCTGCGCGCTGCGAGGAATATGGACATCATGCAGTGAACATGATTGCTCCGTACATGGATAAAGATGAGCATATAATCACTGTAGAAGAGTGCACAGAAATATTCCGTAAGGCGTTGGCACCGCGGAAGTAAGCCACGGTTAGAAAAGACTTGAAGTGAACGTAAAAGATATATAATAAATGAGCAGAAAGTAGCTTTTGGCTAAGGAGGATAATTAGCATGGAAATAAATAAATTTGAACATACGCTATCTCCGTTCAAAATTGGAAATGTAACAATAAAAAACAGGATGTGTGTTTCGCCGATGGGTTCAGGAGAAGTGCTGGAGACTATTGGATATGGTGGAGCGTTTACAGACAGAGGTATACGCTACATATTGGAACGTGCGCGTGGTGGCTGGGGCGCTATGTTTCTCGGAGCCTTTATGCCGGACAATAAAGCTGACGAACACGATCCACTCACATCAATGTTAAACAATCAGTTTAATTTCCGCAAACAGGCATTGCAGTTAAATGAAAAGGCATCTTATTATGATATGAAACTTTTTCAGCAGATTTCACTGGGATTAGGTAGAGATGACGGTTTTCTTGCGGCATCTGCAACGCCAAAGTTCTTTGAGCCGGATGAGACTAACCCGGTCCTAACTACAGAGCAGATTCGCCAGAAGGTGGATTGTGTTATTGAAGCAGCAAAGCTTTGCCAAGATTCAGGGTTTGATGGAGTAGAGGTACATGCGATTCATTGGGGGTATTTGATGGATGAGCTGGCTATGCCACTAATGAATCAGAGGACAGATGAATATGGTGGAAGTCTTGAAAACCGAATTCGTACCGCAAAAGAATGTGTTGAAGGTATTAAGAAGGCATGCGGTAAAGATTTCCCTGTAACTATGCGATTAGGTCTGAAGACATATATGAAAGGTTTTAATAAACCGAGTTTGGATGGTAATGATGAAGCTGGGCGTGATCTTCCGGAAAGTCTGGAGATTGCCAAACTTCTTGAACAGTATGGTTATGATGCGCTTAGTGTTGATACGGGTACGTATGATTCCTTCTACTATGCTTGCCCACCACAGTATATGCCTTACGGACATGTTATTTCATTGGCAGAAGAATGTAAGAAGGCTGTTGATATTCCGGTGCTGTGCGGCTCGCGGATGAATGTTCCTGAAATCGGGGAAAAAGCACTTGCGGAAGGAAAAATCGATGCGATTGTAATGGGACGTGCTTCTTTAGCGGATCCACAGTATGCGAAGAAGATTGAAATGGGCACGCCGGAGAAGATTCGGCCGTGTATTGGCTGCACAATTGGATGTATTGGAAAGGTTATGAACGGAGAAGGTATCACTTGTGCTGTTAATCCGGAAGCTAGAAATGAATTGGACTATGGAATTGAGAGAACGTTAGTATCGAAAAAAATCGCAGTAGTCGGCGGTGGTGTTGCCGGCATGGAGGCAGCCAGGACAGCAAAGTTACGTGGTTTTGATGTAACGATTTATGAAAAATCTGATCAACTTGGCGGTGTTTTGATTCCGGCAGGGGCACATTCTTTTAAAGTTGAGCTTCCTAAGTTGGTTGAATGGTATAAGCGTGAAATTGAAGAACTAAAGATTCCGGTTGTTTATAACAGTGATATGAATGCACAGAAAGTGAAAGAACTTAATCCGGATGTTGTATTGATTTCTGTTGGAGCAGTACCTGTCATGCCGAAAAGTATCGAAGGCATAGATCATCCTAAATGCCATTCTGGCGTGGAGGTATTGCGTGATCATATTCAGCTTGGAAAAAATGTGGTTGTTGTTGGCGGAGGTCTTGTTGGCTGCGAATTTGCCATTGATCAGGCGATGGAGGGCCATGACGTAACCATCGTTGAAGCTGAATCAGACATCCTATGCGCTGGTGCTAGTGGAAAATCGACAACAATTATGGTTGCCCAGATGATTCCGGATCTGATTGAGAAGCATAATGTGAAAGTTAAGACAAATAATAAAATTGTAGGGATCAATGATGAGGGAGCAGTCGTTGAGCCAAGTACAGGTGGTGCTAAAGAGGTTATTCCGGCAGATAATGTAGTGCTTTCAATCGGGATGAGACCTGTTCCTTCATTTGCTGAAGAACTTAAAGGTACTGGTATAGAAGTGTTTAATATTGGTGACTGCTTTAAGCCTGGCAATGTATATACAAGCATTCACAGTGCTTACGATGTGGCCAAACTGCTTTAATTTTATGTTTTGATTGAGGGTGGTGGCATTCGCCATCACCCTCAATTTTAGGCAATTTTGACAATGAAGAGGAGGATTCGACGTTGGTACAGAATTTTAAGCATCTTATGACACCCTTTCAAATAGGTTCATTAACGATTAAAAATCGGTTTACAGTTGCACCTATGGGTGATGGCTATCTTGGTCTCACAGGCCCGCGAGGAGAATACAGTTGGATGGGGATAGAGCACTGCGTAGAACGTGCGAAGGGCGGATTTGGGTTGATGGTCAACGGATGTGTTTTTTTTCCAGACAATAAAGTTGATGATTATGATCCGCTTACATCCGTGCTTGATAATAAGGACATATTTGTTAAACAGGGACTTTTGCTGAATGAGAGATGTTCTTTTTATGATATGAAGGTTTTCCAGCAAATCACGTTGGGGCTGGGGAGAAATTGGGGCCATTACTCGCCATCAGAATTACCGGGTTTTGATGACACGTCCCTTCTGACAAAGAAACTGACAACAGATCAGATCAAACAAAAAATTTATTGTGTAGTGGAAGCGGCGGAATTAATGAAAAGAGCGGGATTTGCCGGAGTAGAAATACATGCGCTGCACTGGGGGTATCTTTTGGATCAGCTGGCTATGTCCATTACCAATCACCGTGAAGATGAGTATGGGGATAGTCTGGAGAATCGTATGCGTGCCTGCAAGGAGATTGCAGAAGGTATCAAACAAGTTTGTGGAAGTGAATATCCGATTTCTATGAGGCTTGGGCTAAAGAGTTATATTAAGGGATTCAATCAGTCAAGTTTAGACGGGAGTGAAGAAGCCGGACGTACCTTGGAGGAAGGAATCAAAATTGCGAAGATGCTGGAGGAATACGGATATGATGTTCTCAATGTTGATGTAGGTATGTATGATTCGTTTTATCATGCATGTTCGCCCATTTATATGGAGCAGGGACATGTGGTTCAGCTTGCAGCTGAATGTAAAAAAGCGGTCAACATTCCGGTCATTTGTGGCTCGAGGATGAATGATCCTGAACTTTGTGAGAAGGGAATAGAGCAGGGGAGTTTTGATGCTGTTGCATTAGGAAGATCGTCCTTGGTAGATCCGAGTTATGTAAAAAAGGTTGCACTTGGGAAATCTGATCGTATTCGTCCTTGCATTGGATGTACGGTTGGGTGTATGGGAAGATCCCGGTCAGGAGAACTTATGACTTGCTCGGTTAATCCACGTGCATATGTTGAATCATGCTATGATTTAAAACCGGCGGATAAGGCTAGGCGAATTATGGTTGTGGGTGGAGGGTTAGCAGGTATGGAAGCGGCTTTGACGGCTAAAATTCGCGGTTTTGAAGTGGAGTTGTATGAGAAGGAAAAGCAACTAGGCGGAATGCTTGCATTATCTTCGAAGCAGTATCGCAAAGGTGAATTACTGGATTTGGTCAGATGGTATGAAGGTGAGCTTAACGAAGAAGGTGTGCGTATCTTTCTTGGGGAAAAGATAACGGCTGAAAGGATTAAGACCGGGAAACCGGATACAGTGATTTTTGCAATTGGAGGTACACCTCGGTATCCTGATATTCCGGGAATCAGGAATTGCACAACAGTGGCAAATCTGTTGTCCACAGATAGGGAAACAGCGGATGATGTCTTGATTATTGGCGGTGGATTGTCAGGTTGTGAAACGGCCATTGATTTAGCGTCAAAAGGAAAAAATGTTACTATAGTGGAGTCTGGCAAATCTATTCTTGCCAGCAGCGAGATGGTAACAATAATGGTTTCACAGATGATCCACGATCTCCTTGAATATTATCGGGTGACAGTTTTGGCGAATACTGTTATTGAGCATATTGACGGGGAAGGTGCTGTAATCAGAACGTGTGGAGGAGAATGTAAGAAAATCAAGGCAGAGGTTATCCTTGCTGCGGGAATCGAAACAGTTTCTACGGAAGTGGTAGAGAAGGAACTGTGGGAGAAGGGCATTGAAACTTATACGGTCGGAAATTGCCAATCTGTTGGAAATGTTTATACCGCAGTGCACTCTGCTTACGAAATCAGCCGAAACTTGTAATTAGACAAAGTAAGCTTGAACTGTAGGAGAATAGTGTGGATATGAAAGATAAAAAAAATAAAGTTATCATCATGTTGGTAATTCAGATGACAATGACGTTTTTCTTTAGCGTTACTCTGAATATGGTCTCGCCTCTGATTACATTGATACATGAACAGACAGGATGGACGCTTGGACAAATTGGACAATTTAATTCAATCATCTTTTTTTTGATGGGGGCATTCGCATTTGTTGGTGCACCTATGATGAATAAGCTGGGCACAAAGAAAACTGCACTTATTGCATTAGCTCTTAGTGCAGTAGGAAATCTCATGGCAATTTTCAGTGGGAATATATACTGGTTGCATTATTTGGGGAAACTTTTGTATGGGTGTGGATGGGGGATATTTTTCCTGATTCCGGGGGCAGTTCTGTCATATTGGATTTCACCAAAGAACCGTGCGTCAGCTTTGGGATTGCGTGCAAGTATTGATCTGCTGGGGGCTGGCTTAAGCTACTACATTGTTCTTCCGGTATTCCGCGCCCTGAAAGATAATTGGCAAGAAACGTTTGCAACATTCGGAGTGATATTTGCCGGAATCTTTGTAGCCTATCTTTTCGGGATTCAAGAGAATGATATGGAAAAACAGGAACGAAAAAAATTAGCTCAGGCAAATGCAGACCGTAAAGGTGGGATAAAGAATTCCTCTTATATTAGGGCGCTGAAGAGCAAACAGGTATGGATTATTACAATTGCACTTAGCGGAATCCAGTGGGTATTTAACTGCTATTCTACCTACTTGCCCTCATATTTGGAGCTGGAGGCAGGATATACTGTCGAGACAGCTTCAAAAATCACTGGGATCATGTCAATTTCAGGAGTTGTTGCCGGATTTGCAGTTGGTGCTCTTTCCAGTGCAATAGGCAGACGTTTTGTCTTGACGTGGCCGATGATGGTTTTGCTTGTGATCGGAAGCTTTGGATGTCTCAATGCAAATAATTTAGTCGTGGTTAGTTTGATGAGCGGAATGGTAGGCTTTGCAATAACGGCTTTCATGACAGGTTATACTACGATTCCGGGTGAACTTCCGGAGGCGAAGGAGGCCCCCGAGTTTTATGCAAGCTCTGTGGCTATTATTTATGGCGTCGCATTTATGCTAACCTATTTAATTCCTATTGTAGTTCAGGGTGTGCTTAATAGCGGTGGAACACTGCATAAAGCATTGCTCATTAACTGTATTCCAGGTGTGATTGGACTAGTTTCCAGTTTCTTTATAATGGACACCGGTGTTAATGGGAAATTTCAGAGAGGCCAGAAGGAGATGGGATGATTCGTATTGCAGTGGTAGAAGATGAACTTAAAGTGCAAATGACTTTAAAGGAGTATATTACAAAAGTATCTGCGGAAACAAAGGGCACTGAAAAAGTCCAAGAAAAATGCATAACAAGTGGGCGAAGATACTTGCTCCGACAAGCGCAAGAAGCTGGTAAAAATCCGCTAAAAGGTAGTAATTTAGCGGATTTTTTGGTATA
>Ga0153972_1000068_pt1 | contig 27627 bp, 28 predicted proteins | sample TSGA056MetaG_FD_104732 | JGI IMG/M metagenome (GOLD analysis project Ga0153972, IMG submission 104732) | Attine ant fungus gardens microbial communities from Georgia, USA - TSGA056 MetaG | ecosystem: Host-associated > Fungi > Mycelium > Unclassified | place: USA: Georgia, George L Smith State...
CCGGCCGATTTTCCGAAAGAAAACATCGGTTTTCTCATATTGGCAAAGAAGATCGCCGTCCTTTTGCAGGGCGACGCCCGTGTAGACGGCGTGCCGCCTGTCGGACAGGGCCAGCAGCATATGAAGCGCGTGGGCGGGGGTCTGGGGCTTGCCCATGCCGGCCCCGTCCAGATATACCAGTGTGTCCGCGGCGATAATCAAATCACCAGGGGCGCTGCGGCTTGCCACCGCACGGCATTTGCCCCCGGCGATTTGGCAGACCGTCGCCGCCGGGGACGCGCCCGGCGGCGCGATCTCCTCCGTGTCGGCGGGAACGACGCAAAAGTCTTCCAGGCCGATCATTCGCAAAAGCGCCGCCCGGCGGGGCGATTTGGACGCTAAAATAACGGCGATGAAAATCAACTCCTGTTCCTGGCGGCTTCCGGACGGCGCGGCGCTATTCCACGCCCCGGTAATAAAGGCCCCGGGTATAATCGCCAGGCTCGTAATAGCCCATTTGCAGGTACCGCTCCATGACCTGCCTGCACTCCACGGCGTTTTCCGTGGTGAACATCAGCCGGACGGCCCAAAGGCCCAGAGAGGCGTAATCCTCCGCCTTATCCGCCAAAAACAGCTTCCGGGAATTGAGGACGACGTTGCGGCAGCCGGTTTCGGAAAGGACGGGAAACGCGGCGCCCTTCCTGTCGTGCAAAACGGGGACGGTGTCGCAGGCGCAGCGCCCCTTGACGTTTTTGATCAGGCAGTTTTCCGTTAGCATAAGGGGGAGCCGGCCGTAAACGATCAGCTCCGTGTCGATGGACTTGGAGATGTCCCGGATTTGCGGGTAGTTCAGCTCAAAGGATAAGGTCGCCGAGAGGAATTGATACTGAGCCAGAAGCTTCAGGGACTGAGAATTGAACAGGTTCATGCCAAAGTCCCCCCGGAGGGAAAAGCCCGCCCGCATGGCAAGGGCGATGTGGCCAAGATTCCCCACCAGCGCTTCCTCCACTCCAAGGGCATGGACGGCCTCCAAAATCCGAAGCGTATCGTCCCGTTCGCTGTCCGTGACAATCCGGGGCAGGACGACAGCCACCGGCGGCTCCTTGCGCTCCAGATACGGGCGCAGGGCCTTGGCCTCCCGGGCCAGCTCCTCCATGGGAATATAGATGCGGGCCGCGCCCATAGCAGCCAGCTCCGGCGTCAGCTGGGCGGCCTTTCGCAGGGAAAGGGTGATCCGGGGCGGCTCGGCCCCGTTCAAGTGGCGGATGCCCGGATCAAAGCGGCCCGTTTCCCGTTCCGGCAGCCTGACCCGCAGGCACGTGAGCTGCTCGATCAGTGCGCGGCGCATTTGATTGATCGCAGAAAGGGGCAGGTTCAGCCCGCCGTCTATGGCGATCTTTGCCTCCTCGCACCGGTAGGGCGTGCCGCCGGTCTTGTAGAGCTGGGTTTGCACGTCCACCCGGGTGGTTTCCCGGTGGAGGGCGGGCTCCGGCACCGGCCCCTCCGTTTGCGCCCGGTTGCCCTTATCGTCCTCTGCCGCGATTCGCGCCGGCGCGCCCCTGCGCAGCAGCGCGTAAAACCGCAGCGGCACCAACGGCCGCTCCGTATTCAGGTATTCGTCGCGAATCTGGTCGAAAAGCGCGGGGGGCTGCTTATTGCTTTCCTCCCGAACGCCGTGCATATGGGGGCCCTTGTTCCGCTGGAAATAGGCGTCGGTAAAGCCCTGCCTGGAAAACGCGGCGGCCAGGAGTCGCTCCTCCTCCTCCGTTGGGCCGCGGCGTTCCTTCAGGGCGGCGGCGTAGATTCTCGTAACGATGGCCGTATATTCCGGACGCTTCATTCTGCCCTCAATTTTTAGGCAGGACACGCCGCAGGCTTCAAGCGCCTGTACATGGTGGATCAGCGACAGATCCCGCAGGCTGAGGGGATGCCCGTTTACACCGTCCAGGCTGTAACCAAGCCTGCACGGCTGGGCGCATAGGCCGCGGTTCCCGCTCCTCGCGCCGATGGCCGCGCTCATGTAGCACTGGCCCGAATAGCTCATGCAAAGCGCGCCGTGGGCGAACACCTCAATCTTCACTGGGGCATGCTTGCAGATATAGGCGATGTGGGCCTTGGACAGCTCTCTGGCCAAAATGACACGATCCGCCCCCATTTCCGCCGCGCGGCGAACGCCGTCCAAATTGTGGATGCTCATTTGGGTGCTGGCGTGTACCGGCAAGCCGGGGACGGCCTGCTTCACCGCCTGAAGCACGCCCAGATCCTGCACGATCAGCGCGTCCGCCCCCAAGCGGCTTGCCCGCCTGGCCAGCTCTTCCGCTTGTAGCAGCTCCCGATCCGTGGCCAGGATGTTCAGCGCGATATACGCCTTCGCGCCCCGGATGTGGCAATAGCGCATGGTCTTCTCCACGTCTTCTTCCGTGAAGTTTGCCGCGTTTCTCCGGGCGTTCAGCGTATCAAAACCAAAATAAACGGCGTCCGCCCCGTTTTGCACGGCGGCAACTACCGCCTCCGGGGAACCGGCCGGAGCCAACAGCTCTAGCATGTTATCTCACCTTAACAGTTCTATGATCTATCTGATTAATCAGTATATCACAGAATAGAAAGAAGTGAAACACTAAATTTTCCTCCCGCCGCGGCGGTGCAAAAAAATGCGGTGCGAAGGTATAAACCGGGGCCTTCTTGTCAATACTGTCAGTATTCTGTAATTTTACATATTGAGGTGCTGCTTTATGAAACTGAAAATTTGGGAGCTTTCACTGATTACGGCGCTGGTGCTGGCGGTGCTTTGTGGTTTTTTGCTTGAAAATGACGCACATGCGTTGTCCGACAAGGTCCTCCGGCTTCATGTGCTGGCCAATTCCGATTCGGAGGCGGATCAGGCCCTGAAGCTGCATGTGCGGGACGCCGTTCTGGCCGAGCTGGAGACGCTGATCGGCGGCGCGTCCGACCGCGGGGCGGCGGAGGAAATCATCGGCACCAATCTGGACAGCCTGCAAGAGATCGCACAAAACGTCGTCTGGGAGGCGGGCGCGTCCTACGGCGCCTTGATTTCCCTGACCGAGGAGCGTTTTCCCACCCGGATTTACGACACGTTTTCCCTGCCCGCGGGTGTTTACACAGCGCTACGGATTGAACTGGGCGGCGCCCGAGGGCAAAACTGGTGGTGTGTCGTCTTCCCGCCACTTTGCGCCGCGCCGGCGCTGGGAGAACTGTACATGGAGGAGTCCGGCCTGACAGAGGAAGAAGTTTCACTGATCACCGGCGAGGATACCGGTTATGTCATCAAATTCAAGGCGCTGGAAATTTTAGATCAGGTGAAAGATTTTTTTAATTGAGGAATGGGCCTCCAGAACTAAAAGCAGAGTCAGATACAAAACAAATAATCACCTGTTACCAGCCTGAAAAGGCAAAACAGATGATTATTTTCTGTATAAGGCCGGATTTTCCGATTTTAATTTCTAATCTTTTATGGTAGAATAAAATAGCGAAAACACAAAAAGCCGACAAAAAAAGGGGGGCTCGCGTTGGAGCCGGAAAAGCTGTATTTAGAAATTATCAACAATCTCAGCGACGGCGTGTATCTTGTGGATCAAACTCGGACGATAATCTTCTGGAATAAGGCGGCGGAGGAAATCACAGGCTATTCGAAGGAAGAAGTCATTGGGAAGCATTGCCAGGATAATATTCTGAATCACATTGACAAGGAAGGGCACCCCCTTTGCACGCTGGGTTGTCCCCTTTACGCCACGATCATTGACGGGCACCAGCGCCGGGCTGAGGTTTTTTTGCGGCACAAGGAAGGACATCGCATCCCGATCATGGTGAATATTTTTCCGATTCTGGAGGAAAACGAGGCGATTGGCGCAATTGAAATTTTCACGCCCAATTCCCCCATTGTGTATGAGAACGATTTGATCGAACGGCTGTCAAATCTAGCGATGAACGATCAACTGACGGGTCTTGCGAACCGGCGGAAGCTGGAAAGCTACCTGGAATACAAGCTCCGAGAGCTGAAACGATTTCAAAACAAGTTCTGTGTACTGTTTCTGGATGTGGATAATTTCGGCGCATTCAACAATACATATGGACATGACGCGGGAGACGAGGTTCTGAAAACCGTTGCAGCAACACTCAAGCGAAATATGCGCAAAAACGACCTGCTTGGCCGCTGGGGCGGCGAGGAATTTGTGGGCATATTTGAGATCAAGAACGGATATGAATCCACCTTGCTGGCAGAAAAAATACGCGTACTGATCGCGGGCTCCGAGATTTCCCATGAGGGCGCCCAACTGTCCGTCACGGCGTCTCTGGGTGTCACCCTTGCCCGAGACGGCGACTCGATTGACGTGGTCATCCGGCGGGCGGATGACCTGATGTATCTGAGCAAGAAGAAGGGGAAAAACTGCGTAAGCTCGGACCTTTGACGGCTGCGCACCGTTGTTGCCACAAAAATCGGACTTAAAAGGGGTTAAAAAATTTTATAAAGCGAGGATATTGACAATGGCAGTTTTGTCGCGTATAATAATGCTTGCCCGTTTTGGCTGGGCATTTGCGGCGGCATAGCTCAGTTGGCTAGAGCATTCGGTTCATACCCGGAGTGTCACTGGTTCAAATCCAGTTGCCGCTACCAAAGCAGCAAGCGGCCATGCTGTGCGCCTTCGGCTCGCCGGGGGCGCACGGCGGTAGCTTCGAGCATTTATGGCGCGTTGGTCAAGAGGTTAAGACACCGCCCTTTCACGGCGGTAACACGGGTTCGATTCCCGTACGCGTCACCAACAAAAAGCCCTGTAGTTTCAATGGCTACAGGGCTTTTTGTTTCGCTTTATCCAAATACAATATGTTGATTTATGTTGTCTTTCCACCACATGATTGGTGGGGAAAATCAATATCCGGCGGACTTCGGCTTCGTCACGCTCCGCGGCGACGGCAGATATTACAAATCGGTTTGACGAAAAACCCTATTTTTGCTATAATGCCTAGAAACAATTGTATTGCAGCCCCGGAGGTTTCAAAAAATGGCAATTACAAAGGCACGGGCCCACTTGGCCCAATTCGGCATGGAAAACCGGATCCGGGAATTCGATGTCTCCAGCGCCACGGTACAGCTTGCCGCCCAGGCGCTGGGCTGTGAGCCGGCACGGATCGCCAAAAGCCTTTCCTTCCGGCTGGACGGCCACGCCGTGCTGGTCGTAGCGGCGGGAGATGCCCGGGTGGACAACGGAAAATTTAAGGCCAGGTTCCAAGCCAAGGCGAAGATGCTGACGCCGGAGGAGACGGAAGCCCTTGTGGGCCATGCCGTGGGCGGCGTTTGTCCCTTTGGGATCCATGAGGCCGTGGAGGTGTACCTGGACGACTCGCTGAAGCGGTTTGACACGGTATTTCCCGCGTGCGGCAGTGCAAACAGCGCCATTGAGATGACGATCGGGGAGTTGGAGGCCTGCGCCTGTGCCGCCGGCTGGGTCGATGTATGCAAGGACTGGCGGCTATAAATACTGGTTCTAGGTAATCGCGGATTTAATCCGCGATTACCTAGGGGCCTTACCCGACCGCACCGCCAATCAGGCATCCGCTCAAAGGCTCCAGCGTCAGGGCAATTTGCCCCTTTTCCACGGGCAGGGGGCGGCCTGTAAGCAGCTCAACCGCAGCCGTTCCGGCCCAGGGAAGCAAAACATGGGCGGGGGCGTTTTTTGCGTTTGTTACGGCAAGGATCGCTTGGTTCCCGGAGGTTCTGGAAAAGGCCAGTACCTCCGGCGGGGCCGGGTAGTATCGGATATCCCCCCGCCGCAAAGCCGGACTGCCATGCCTGACCTCCGCCAGCCGCCGGTACCAGGAGACAAGCGCTTTGTCCTCCTTGCCCCAGGGATAGGCGGTTCGGTTGAAGGGATCGTCAAAGCCCGAAACCCCCGCCTCGTCACCGTAATAGATCGTCGGCGCGCCGGGAAAGGCAAACAGGATCAGGCTGGCCAGCATCAGCCGCTTTTTCCCCAGGTCATAGGCGCCGCCTGTCAGCCGACAGGCGGCCTTCTCCTGTTTGCTTTCGGGCCAGGGCGCCCCGGCTAGGACGGTCAGGATCCGGGGCGTGTCGTGGGTGCCCAGAAAGTTCATGCTGTTCAAGAACGCCCCGGGCGGGTAATTTTCCCGCAGCTCCTCCATGACGGACACAAAATCCGCCGCGTTTCCGCCCAGCAGATAGGAGATGACCGCGTTTCGGAAGGGGTAGCTCATGACGCCGTCCAGATGTCCGCCGTGGAGGTGGCGGCGACGTACGCTGTAGCTGATTTTATTGGAAGCGTCCTCCCAAACCTCACCGATCACGATGGCGTCCGGCTTTTCCGCCTTTGCCGCCCGGTAGAGCTTTTGGATAAACGGATCGGGCAGCTCGTCGGCCACGTCCAGCCGCCAGCCGTCGGCCCCCGCCCGGAGCCACCGCTTCACAATGCTGTTTTCTCCCTCAATGATGTAGTCTATATAAGACGGCACCAGCTCGTTGACCGAGGGGAGGGTATCAATGCCCCACCAGGACGTGTAGATGTCCGGGTGCTGTTGGAAGGTGTACCAGTCATAATAAGGGGAGGATGGGGACTGGTACGCGCCCAGCTCCGGATACCGGCCCTCTCGGTTGAAATAGCGGCTGTCGGAGCCGGTGTGATTGAATACGCCGTCCAAAACCACGCGCATACCCAGTGCATGGGCCTTTTGACACATACGCCTGAAATCGTCCCAATCCCCCAGAAGCGGGTCGATCTGTTCATAATCGCCGGTGTCGTACCGGTGGCTGGAAAACGCCTGGAATACCGGATTCAGGTACAAAACGGTGACACCCAGATCCCGCAGGCAGTCCAGTTTAGCGCAAATGCCGGCAAGGCTGCCGCCAAAAAAATCGCTGTTCCAAATCTGGCGATTCGTAACCGGGTCGGCGCGGGGCTCATACTCCGGCTGGTCGTTCCAATTTTCGTGCAAACGCTTTCCCTCCGGCGGCGCCGGAAGGAAGGTGCGGTGGAACCTGTCGGGGAAAATCTGATAGACGATCCCCTCAGAAAACCAGGGAACAGGCGCCAGGGATGGGTCAAAGACCGTAAGCTGCATATCCGCGCCGGGCTTGGAGGCAAGGCCCTCCCGCCTGATATAGAGGGAACCGCCCCGGCACTCCAACGGAAAGGCATACCAGATCAGGCCGGTATAGCCTTCGGTTTGAAGGACGGTGGAAAACACATCTCTTTCCGCCTCCAGCCCTTCCCACTCCAGGGGAAGCCGCCGCTCCTCCCCTGAGGACTCCAGCACCACGTGGAGAAAGGCCCGGCGCACCCCCAGCTTCCGTTCCGGCCTTATGCGGAAGGTAACCGCCGTACCGGACGGTACGGCGCCATAAGGGGATTTGCAGCGCAAATCCCGGGAATTGAAAAGCATAATGTCGCAAGTCCTTGTCTGTTATTCTATCGCACATGTTATAGTATATGTGATTTTTCCCGCGATGTCCATACCCAAGCCCCGGCTCCCCCCGCCAAAAGGCGGAGGGAGCCGGGGTTATTCATCCGAAGCGTTCTCCTTGCCCTGCTGCTTTTTGCGGCGCTTTACGCATTCGGAGAGCAGGTATTCGATCTGCCCGTTCAGGGAACGGAAATCATCCTCGGCCCAGGCCGCCAGTTCCTTCCACAAAGCGGCGGAAAGCCGCAGGGGCACCTGCTTTTTATCCTTCTTGTTACTGTCCATGATAGCGTGGCGGGCTTAGTACAGCGAGCCGCTGTTGACAATGGGCTGGGCGTCCCTGTTCCCGCAGAGCACCACTAGAAGGTTGCTGACCATAGCGGCCTTCCGCTCCTCGTCCAGCTGTACGATATTGTCCTCATTCAGCCGGTCCAGGGCCATTTGCACCATCCCAACGGCGCCGTCTACGATCATCTGCCGCGCGTCGATAATGGCCGAAGCCTGCTGACGCTGGAGCATAGCGGAGGCGATTTCCGGCGCGTAGGACAGATGGGTGATCCGGGCCTCGCAAATCTCCAGTCCGGCAATTTCTGTCTTTTCTTGAAGCTCCATCCGAAGCTTTTGGGAAATTTCCACACTGCTGCCCCGAAGGGTCTTTTCGTTGTCGTCCCCGAAGGTGTCGTAAGGATACAGCCGGACGATGTTGCGAAGGGCGGAATCGCACTGGATGGAGAGGAATTCCCGAAAGTTGTCCACATTGAACACCGCCTTGGCCGTGTTCACCACCCGCCAGATGACCACCACGCCGATAATGACAGGATTGCCCATCAGGTCGTTGATTTTTTGCTTCTCGTTATTCAGCGTCATGGCTTTTAGGGAGATCTTCGCCTTTGCGGCACGCACCGCGGCCTCCGCCGTGTCCCCGGAGGTCAGCTTGAGGGAAACCTTTGCATCCCCGGCCGCTTCCTTACCGCCCGGGGCTACGGCCGTGCAGAAGGGATGAACGAAGAAAAATCCGTCGCGCTTGAGCGTACCGTAGTATTTGCCAAAAAGGGTCAGCACCATGGCCTCGCCTGGACGGATCAGCTTCAGCCCGGCAAACAGAATCGGGGACAGGCACATCGCCAAAAGGCTGATAATCATACAAGGCGTACCCACGGCGTATTCCCTATATTCCAAGCGGAAGGCGGCAAAAATGACGCCGACGAGGGACGCCAGAAGCAGAAGGATCGCCAGCACTAAAATGCCGATACCGCTCATTGCGTCCAGACACTTTTCCTCATGGTTCACGTTCTCTGTGAGCATGGAGGCACCTCCTAAATATTATGATATCAAAATAATATCATAATAAGATTAGATTGTCAATAGAGGAATCAAAAAAGGGGAACCAAGGGCGGCGCAGCCCTTAATTCCCCAGACTCAATTCTTAGAACCTGTATTCACAAGGTCTTAATTCCGCAAGCTGTGCATGGGCGCGGGGATCCGTCCGCCGCGCCGGATAAAGGCTGTGCTTTCGGGGGCGTGGACGGGCATAACCGGGGCGCTGCCCAAAAGGCCGCCGAAGGCTACCGTGTCACCCACGGTTTTTCCGATGGCAGGAATGATACGTACCGCTGTGGTTTTGTTGTTCACGACGCCGATGGCCGCCTCGTCGGCGATGATCGCGGAGATCGTCTCCGCAGGCGTATCCCCGGGCACGGCGATCATATCCAAGCCTACGGAGCATACGCAGGTCATCGCCTCCAGCTTATCCAGGGTCAGAGCACCGGACCGGGCGGCGGCGATCATCCCTTCATCCTCGCTGACGGGGATAAACGCGCCGGAAAGGCCGCCCACATGGCTGGAGGCCATCACGCCGCCCTTTTTTACCGCGTCGTTTAACAGGGCCAGGGCCGCCGTTGTCCCATGCGTACCGCAGGCTTCCAGGCCCATTTCCTCAAGAATCCGGGCTACGCTGTCGCCAATGGCCGGGGTGGGGGCCAGGGACAGATCCACCACGCCGAAGGGCACGCCCAGCCGTTTTGAGGCCTCCTGGGCCACCAGCTGGCCCATCCGGGTGACATGAAAGGCCGTCTTCTTAATCGTTTCCGCCACCACGTCGAAGGGCGCGCCGGGAACGGCCTTTAACGCGCTGTGGATGACGCCGGGGCCGGAAACGCCCACGTTGATCACGCACTCCGCTTCGCCGACGCCGTGGAACGCGCCGGCCATGAAGGGGTTATCTTCCACGGCGTTGGCGAAAACCACCAGCTTTGCGCAGGCCATGGAGCCGGCGCTTGCGGTCAATTCAGCCGCATGGCGGATCAGGCCGCCCATTTGCGCTACCGCGTCCATGTTGATCCCGGCCCTGGTGGTGGCCACGTTGACGCTGGCGCACACCCGTTCCGTTTCGGCCAGGGCCTGGGGGATGGAGGAGAGCAAAGCGCGGTCGGAGGCGGTAAAGCCCTTGTGGACGAGGGCGGAAAAGCCGCCGATAAAGTTCACGCCCACCTCCTTTGCCGCCTTGTCCAGCGCCAGGGCGAAGGGGGTGTAGTCCGCAGTGCCGCAAGCCGCGGCCACCAGCGCGATGGGGGTGACCGAGACCCGCTTATTGACGATGGGAATGCCAAATTCCGCCTCAATGGCCTGGCCGGTTTCCACAAGGGTACCGGCCTTTTCGGATATTTTTTCAAAAATCCGCCGACAGCAGGTGGCTGTGTCCGGATGGGCACAGTCCAGCAGGGAAATGCCCAGGGTGATGGTACGGATATCCAGGTGCTGCCGGTCAATCATTTCGATGGTCTGCAAAATGTCGTGTCGATTCAGCAAGTCACGCTCATTCCTTTCCGTGGTTTCCAGTATCAGCCTTAAATCCTGTGCATCGCATCGAAAATGTCCTCCCGCTGGATGCGGATATCCAGCCCCCGCTTTTTGCCCAGCGCCGACAGCTGGTCGCCCAGCTCGCTGAAAGCAAGGGGGCAGGCGGACAAATCCGCCAGCATGATCATGGTGAAATATTCCTGAAGGATCGTTTGGCTGATATCCAGAATGTTGACGCTTACATTGGACAAGGCGGTGCATACGTCCGCGATGATCCCCACCTGATCCTTGCCGATTACGGTGACAATTGCGCGCATGATATTGAAACCTCCGATATTATGATTGCCCGTACACCGAGAGATCCAGTTCATCCAGTGTCTGGCTGAAGGCGGGCAGGAAATGCGTTAGGAAATAATCCACCTCGACGGAGCCGGCGGATTGGAGTATGTGGAGCAGCTGGGCTTCGGCCTGTAAAAACTCATTGTTCCCGGCCTTCCGCTCCTCCAGGCACTTGATATAGGCGGACAGCTTATCGGCGTACTTGATGAGCTGATGGGCCTGCTCGTCCGTCTCGGTCAGCAGGGGGGCGTAGGCGGGGCGCAGTGGACGGGGGAGCAGGGCCAGAAGCTTTTCGGCGGCCGTGCGCTCCACCTGCTTATAGGCCGTCATGATTTCCGGGTTGTGATACTTGATGGGGGAGGGGAGATCCCCTGTGAAAATCTCCGACGCGTCGTGGTAGAGGGCGGCGATTCCCACAGCGTTCGGGTCGACGTCGCCGCCGAAGATATCCCGGCGAATCACGGCGAGCCCGTGGGCCAGAACCGCTACCATATGGCTGTGCTCCTGGATATTTTCCGGACAGCTGTTCCGCATCAGGCCCCATCGGCCGATGTGCCGCATCCGGGAAATAAGGGCAAAGAAGCTGTTTTTCATGAGACCTCCCCTGCTTTCACAATTAATTTCGTCTTCCATTTCCATATGGGCACCGCGAAAGACCAACGCCCGCCATTTTGGCAAATCTTTTTCCGCCAATCTGACAGACACCGGCGTTTTTAGAGGTGCCCATAAAAATAGCGGCAGCCGGAGCTCGAAAAACCTCGTCAGCGTTTCCTCGTGTACAGCGCGCCGCACAGCAGGCGCCCCCGGACGCTGCCGCCGTTCAGGACAGCGTATCAAGTTCCCGGAGCCAAACCTGCGCCGACGCGTCGCTGGGCATTCTTAGTCCGTACCGGGGGGACAGGGAAACCGCCGTGATCCCCGGCCCGTCCGGGGACATGGAGCGCTTAAACTGCTGACTGAAAAACCGGGTGTAAAACACACGCATCCAGCGGAGAATCACCGTCCGTGTATAAGTGCCCTGGAAGGCGCGCTCCGCCAGGCGCAGCACCTTTTCAGGGGGATGCCCCTGACCGATGCCGTACCAGAGGAAGAAATCGTGCAGCGCGTAGGGGCCGATCAGGCTTTCTGTTTCTTGGGGCTGACGGCCCTCCTCCAATGGGAGGAGCTCAGGACTGACGGGCGTATCCAGGATATCTGCTAAAACCGCCGCCAGATCCGGATCCTCGCAGGCTTCGGCGGTAAACGCCACCACTTCCCGTACCAGCGTTTTGGGGATGGAGGCGTTTACCGCGTACATGGACAGATGGTCGCCGCCGTAGGTACACCAGCCCAAGGCCAGCTCCGACAAATCCCCGGTTCCCACCACCAGTCCGTTTACCTGATTGGCGATATCCATAAGCACCTGTACCCGCTCCCGGGCCTGGGCGTTTTCGTACACGGTGTTATAGTTGTCCTTAGCGTGGCCAATATCGGAAAAATGCTGCAAAACGGCGTTGGAGATATCCACTGTCCGGAGCTGGACGCCAAGGGCGTCCGCCAGAAGCTCCGCGTTGTCCCTTGTCCGTTCCGTTGTGCCGAAGCAGGGCATGGTGACGGCTACGATGCTGTCCCTGGGCTTATTCAGCCTGTCCATCGTCCGAACCGCAGCCAGAAGGGCTAGGGTGGAGTCCAGACCGCCGGAAAGGCCGATCACTGTCCGGAACACGCCGGTATGCGCCAAACGCTGTCCCAGCGCCCGTGCCTGCATGTCCAGCACCTCCTCACAGCAGCGGAGGCGGGCTTTTTCGTCCTCCGGCACAAAGGGGAAAGCGGCAATCGGCCGGGTTAACTCCGTATCCCGGGGCTGGATATGGAAGTCGCACCAGACGTTGACCTGGGCGGACTGCCGCCGCAGGCCCCGTTTTTTCCGCGCCCACTGGAGACCGTCAACGTCGATCTCACTGATCAGCAGCTTGCCCGATTTCTCCCCGCAGGTCAGGATCCTGCCCGCCTCCGCGATGAGACCACCGCCCCGGAATACCAGATCCGTGGTAGATTCCCCGTCTCCGGCGGAGGCCCGCACATAGCCGCAAATAAGGCGCTCCGAATGGGCCGCCAGCGTCTGCCGCTCCTGCGCCTGGGAAAGGACGCGCCCCGGTCCGGCCCAGGGATTGACTATAATGGAGGCCCCGGCCTCCACACACCGGACGGCTGGGGAGCAGGGGATAAAAAAGTCGTCCCCGATTTCCACGCCGAAGGTAAAGCCGGGCAGCTCCGTGGCCCGAAAAACAGGACATGCGGGCAAAAGGCCCGCCTCGCCCGGCTGAAACGGATGGGCCGCGGACAGTTTAGGAAGGATACGAAGAATCCGACCACTCTGAAGGACGGCGGCCGCGTTGCGCACGGCGCCGTCCGTCTCGATAGGCAGCCCTACGATCACTGCCATTTGCGACGCGTTGGCTGCGGCGATTTTTAAAAGGGCCTGCTCTGCTCCTTCCAGCAGGCTGGGGTAAAAAAACAGGTCGCCGCAGGTGCTCCCGGTGATACAAAGCTCCGGAAACACCAGCAGGTCTACCCCCTCTCCCTCCGCCTGGCGGATCAGGGAAATGATACCCCCGGCGTTAAAGCCGGGATCCGCCGTCCGAATCGCCGGGGCGGCGGCGGCCGCCTTGATAAACCCATGCTTCATGCTTGACCCTCACAAATCGAATCCCCTGCCGCGGGCAAGGATATTTTGGATTTTGGGCGCCTCTAAAAATATAGCGTCTGGCATCTTGCCGGGTGGTGGGTTTTTTGAGGCGCCCTTACGACTTCCGCGCCATTGCCCGTTTTACCGCCGAGATGATCCTGTCGTCGGTCAGATCGTAGGCCTTTCGCAGATAGTCCTGGGTACCCACCTGGCCGAACCGGTCGTCGGTGCCGACCATCTCAATGGGAACCGGGGCCGTCTTGGCCGCCGCTTCCGCCACCGCCGCGCCGAGGCCGCCCACGGTGTTGTGGTTTTCCGCCGTGACGATTGCGCCGGTTTCCAGGGCGCAGCGCTCGATCAACGCCGTGTCAACGGGCTTCCAGGTGAACAGGTCCACCACCCGGACGGAAACGCCCTCCGCCGCCAGCCGTTCCGACGCGGACAGGGCCTCGGCCACTAAAATGCCGCTGGCAATGACTGTCACGTCCGTCCCCTGCCGCAGGATATTTCCCTTGCCGATCTCGAATTCGGAGCCGGGGGCGTAGACGCCCGTGACATTCTTCCGGGCCATGCGGAGATAATAGACGCCGTAAGCCGTTTCCAGCTGGCGCACAAGATTTTCCAGCATTACCGGGTCGGTGGGCTCCAACAGGGTGATCTGTGGGATGCTGCGAAGGACGCCCATGTCCTCGAAGGGCATGTGGGTGCCGCCGTTGTAGGCCGCGGTAATGCCGGGGTCGGAGCCGATGATCCGCACGTTCAGCTTGGCGTAGGAGGCGGAAATCATGATCTGGTCGCAGACGCGCCGGGAGGCAAAGCAGCCGAAGCTGTGGGCAAAGGGGATCTTCCCTGTGGCCGAAAGACCCGCCGCGATGCCGATCATGTTGGATTCCGCGATACCGCATTGGACGGCCTGGTTGGGAAATTCTTTGAAAAACGGCTTCATGCCGCTGGAACCGATCAAATCCGCGTCTAAGGCCACAATATTAGGGTTGCGGGCAGCCAGGTCCCGCAGGGTGTTGCAATAGGCCTCGCGCATCATCAAAGGGTTTTTCGCAAAGGTGCTGTTTACCGTATACATAACCTTCCTCCTTCCGCGCTATGCGTTTTGCAGGGCGAGGCGGGCTTCGTCAAGCCGCGCCTGAGCCGCCGCGATTTCCGGATCCATTTGCTCCTTGGTGAAGGCCATGTGGTGGTTGCCGTCCTTCCCGGCCGCAAAGGAGCAGCCGTTCCCCTTTACGGTATCCAAAACGATCACGGAGGGGCGGCCTGTTTCGGCTTTGGCCTTGTTTACCGCCGCCAAAACCGCGCCCACATCATGGCCGTTTACGGTCTGGGCGGACCAGCCGAAGGCGGCGAATTTCTCCGCGATGTCGCCGGTGTCCATAACCTCCTTCACCCAGCCGTCCAGCTGCTGCTTGTTGGCGTCCACGAAGGCGGTCAGGCGATCCAGCCTAAATTGGGCGGCGGACATGGCGCCTTCCCAGATCTGGCCCTCGTTGCACTCCCCATCCCCCAGAACCAGATAGGTGCGGTTGTCCTTTCCGGCCATCCGGTGGCCCAGCGCCACGCCGACGGCCAGGGAGATGCCCTGACCCAGGGAGCCGGTGGTCATATCCACGCCGGGGGTCTGATTCCGGTCGCAATGGCTGGGCAGGCGTGTGCCGCCCTGATTTAGCGTTAAGAGCATGTCTTTGGGGAAAAAGCCCTTAAGGGCCAGCGTCGCATAAAGGGCGGGCCCGGCGTGGCCCTTGGACATCACCAGCCAGTCCCGATCAGCCCAGGCGGGATTTTTCGGGTCGTAGCGCATTTCGGCGCCGTAGAGCACTGCCAACAGCTCCACAACGGACATGGCCCCGCCGATATGGCCGAAGCCCAGGTGACCCAGCTCCCGGAGCGTTTCCAGGCGGATCTCCTCGGCAAAGACCCGCAGCGCTCCTATGCGTTTTTCCTGCTCCATGTTAGCCTCCTGTAAAATGTATTTACCTTTGAGAAGGGCGGCGTTAAAACGCGACCCGTTCTCCGATATAGGACGCAAGCGTGTCGATCGCGATTCGCTCCTGGGACATGGTGTCCCGCGCCCGGACGGTGACGCAGCCGTCCTCCGGACTGTCAAAGTCGAACGTGACGCAGAAGGGCGTCCCGATCTCGTCCTGACGCCGGTAGCGCTTGCCGATGGAGCCGGCGTCGTCATACTCCGTCATGAAATGCTTTTGCAGCGTATGATAAATTTCCGTGGCGGGCTCCTTCAGCTTTTTGGAAAGGGGCAGAACGGCGCATTTGACAGGAGACAGGGCCGGATGCAGGCGCAAAACCGTCCGCACGTCGTTTTTCTCGGCGTCCACAACCTCCTCGTCGTAGGCGTCGATCAAAAATGCCAGCGTCACCCGGTCGGCCCCTAAGGACGGCTCGATAACGTAGGGGATGTATTTTTCTCCGGTTTCCGGGTCGAAATATTCCATGCTCTCTCCGCTTTCCGTCTGGTGAGCGGTCAGGTCGAAGTCGGTTCTGTCGGCAATGCCCCACAGCTCTCCCCAGCCGAAGGGGAATCGATATTCAAAGTCCGTAGTGGCATTGGAGTAATGACTCAGCTCCTCCTTTTCGTGATCCCGGAGCCGAAGGTTCTCTTCTTCCATATTCAACGATAACAGCCACTGCCTGCAAAAGCCGCGCCAGTATTCAAACCACACCAAGTCCGTACCGGGCTTGCAGAAGAACTCCAGCTCCATCTGTTCAAATTCCCGGATACGGAAGATGAAGTTGCCGGGCGTGATCTCGTTGCGGAAGGCCTTTCCTACCTGACACACGCCGAAGGGTACCTTCCGCCGGGTGGTGCGCTGGATATTTTTGAAGTTTACAAAAATGCCCTGGGCGGTTTCCGGACGGAGGTACACCTCGGCGGCAGAGTCCTCTGTGACGCCCTGGTGGGTTTTGAACATCATATTGAATTTCCGGATCCCGGTGAAATCGGACTTCCCACAGTTGGGGCAGGGAATTTTATGCGCTTCCATATAGGCGGTCAGCGCGTCGTTGTCCATCGCCTCCACCAAAACGTCCGTTATGCCGTTTTCCGCGTTCCAGTCCTCGGCCAGTTTATCGGCCCTGTGGCGCATTTTGCAGGATTTACAGTCGATCAAGGGGTCGTTGAAGTTGACCACATGGCCGGAGGCCACCCATACCTGCCGGTTCATTAAAATCGCGGCGTCCAGCCCCACGTTGTAGGGGGATTCCTGTACAAATTTTTTCCACCAGGCCCGCTTGACGTTGTTTTTCAGCTCCACGCCCAGGGGTCCGTAGTCCCAACTGTTGGCCAAGCCGCCGTAAATTTCGCTGCCGGGGTACACAAGCCCCCGGCCCTTGCAAAGGGCCACCAGCTTTTCCATGGATTTTTCCGTGTTTTTCAGAATGCTTCCTCCTATCCCCGGCCGCCGGAGGGCGCGGCGAGAAATGATTGAACCCTGCAATTATACTATAAAAATGAAAAGGGAACAAGCCCCATTTCCGGATAAGCTTCGGGAAAAGTACCCGCGCCTATCCGCGCCGTGCTTGCACTTCCGTCAAAATTATGATAAATTGAATGCGGCGCTTTACCTCCGCCGGAAACAGGGGGGAGAAAGCCCTGTGATAAAAACAGCGCAGGGAGGGTGTTTATGGAAATCACGCCGTATATCAGAAAAACCTATTATTATGAAACCGATCAGATGGGGATTATCCACCATTCCAATTATATCCGCTGGTTTGAGGAAGCCCGGGCGGAGCTGATGGAGCAGCTGGGATATTCCTACGCCCGCATGGAAAACGAGGGGGTGGCCTCGCCCCTTTTGCATGTGGAGTGCGACTACAAGACCATGGCGCGGTTTGGGGAAACGGTGCGGATTTATCCCATGGTGACTCATTTCAACGGCGTTCGGATGACCGTGTCCTATAAAATCTATGACAACGCCACCGGTGCGCTGCGCACTACGGGTCTGACAAGGCATTGCTTCACAAAAGGGAATCGCCCCGTATCCCTGAAAAAAGAGATGCCAGCGCTCTATACGCTGTTTTCCAAATACGTGGCCGAGCAGCAGGCGATGTCGTAAAGCCGCAAGGGAGGAGCCAATGACGGATTTTTTAAAAACCTTCAATCTGACGTGGCAGGATGTGCTGGCCCGGTGCGGTCAGATTTTGCTGAACCTCCTGTTCCTGTTCATTGCCCAGCGGCTCGTCAGGGGGTTTTTCCGGCGCATGACGAAAAAAAGCGCCGGAATGGGCCATGACACGGGGTATCTGAAAATTTTGCGGTACGCGGCGACCGGAATCATCTATTTCATCTGCGTTTCCAGTATTATCAGCCAAATTCCGGGCATGGACAAGATGGCCTCCTCTTTGCTGGCCGGCTCCGGGATCCTGGCGGTGATCATCGGCATCGCGTCCCAGGAGGCGGCTGGAAGCATCATCAGCGGCGCGCTGCTGCTTTTATTTAAGCCCTTCCAGGTGGGAGATACCATCCGGTATGTGGCAAATAACACCACCGGGGTTGTGGAGGAGATCGGGCTTCGGCACACGGTGATTCGCACGATGGAAAATAAGCGGCTCATTATCCCCAACAGCATAATTAACAGCAATATGATCGAAAACGCCAGCCGCGGCGGGCAGGCCGTAACCTTTTGCCTGGAGGTTTCCGTCTCTCCGGGGGCCGATATCCCGCGGGCGATGGAGCTGATGGCCGGGGTGATTACGGCGCATCCCCGGTTTATCGACAGCCGTACGGCGGAGGAAAAGGACGCGGGGGCGCCCGCGGCAGCCGTCCGGCTCCGGGCGCTGACCGGCGCCGCCGTCACGCTGGAAAGCTGGGTAAAAGCGGAGGATACCGACCGGAGCGGACAGATGAAAAGTGATCTCCTGCTTGCGCTGAAGCAGGCATATGAGAAGGCGGATATCCCGCTTGTATGACAGGCGGAAGCCGCCGTTCCAGAAAAAGCCGGGGCGCGCCGCCAAGGCGCGTCCCGGCCCTTTATTCGCCTATTATTTCAAGAATCCGGATGCGCGTATTGTTTTGAAAAATTTTGATCAAATACAAAACCTCACCGTCCAAATCGCCGAATACGAAGTGCCCGTCCTCATCGGTGCGGGACTGGGCGATGGGGCGCGCGTCTCGGACGGTTTCCCCCGCCCGGAACAAAAGCACCAGCGCGCCCTGGAGTGCCTTTTCGCTCTGATCCAAAACGACACCGTGGATGCAGCTCTTCGCCTCGCCGTCCATATGGATCGTCGTTTCGATTTGCTCGCCCCGGGCAGGCTTAAAATAGAATTTATCGTTCACGTCGTTTGCCCCTCTTTTGAAAGATAGTACCTTATTATATGGACGCGGCCCGCAGGGGGTGCCTGAGTCCGGGTACGACAGGGTTTTTGCGGAAAGCGCGCGCCCGAGGGGAAAGAATCCGCTTTCCATATCGGCATTTTTGTGATATGATAATGCATTGATGAAAAGGTGTGCTTGGCCCGCCTGTGATGTGGACGGGGTTTTTGGAGAATTGAATGAAAATATTAGGGATTGATCCTGGGATCGCCACAATCGGCTTTGGGATCGTGGACGCCGAAAAGGACCGCCAAGCCCTTGTTTCCTACGGCGCGATCCGAACGGAGGCGGGGGAGTCCCTGGCAAAAAGGCTGGGACAGATCTACGCGGACGCGGCGCGGCTGATTACGGAATTTCAGCCGGATGCCATTGCCATTGAGGAGCTCTTTTGGGGCGCGAACCGGAAGACGGGCATTTCCGTGGCCCATGGGCGCGGGGTTTTGCTGCTGGCGGGGCAGGATATGGGCGTGCCCCTGTTTGAATACACGCCGCTGCAGGTGAAGCAGGCGGTGGTCGGATATGGAAGGGCGGACAAGCGGCAGGTGATGGAGATGGTAAAGCGGCTGCTTCACATGAACCGGGCCCCGAAGCCGGACGACGCTGCGGACGCGCTGGCCATCGCCTTGTGCCATGCCCGGAGCGCCACGTCGCTTTTGCGGGGACAGTGAGAGGGAGGAGCGCATTATGTTTTTCTATTTGGACGGCGTCATAGCGGGGCTGGAGCAGGGCCTTGCGGTCGTTGATTGCGGTGGTGTGGGCTATGCGGCCCATACCACCAGTACCACCCAGCGGGATCTGACCCCGGGGAAGCAGGGGCGGCTGTATACATACTGCCACATCCGGGAGGATTGCTTTGATATTTATGGATTCTCCACCCTCAGTGAAAAGCGTTGCTTTCAGCTTCTGATCGGCGTATCCGGCGTGGGGCCGAAGGCGGCGCTTTCCATCCTGTCCGCAAGCACGCCGGACGCGCTGGCCATGTCTATCCTGGCGGAGGACGAGAAGGCCATTGCGGTGGCCCAGGGGATCGGGAAAAAGACGGCGCAGCGGGTCATTTTGGAGTTGAAGGATAAAATGGCCGGGGATACAGCCGGATTTCACGGCCCGGCGGCGGCCGGCGGCCGGACAAATGTCCCGGGCGGCGCAAAGCCGGACGCAGAGGCTCGGGCGGCGCTGGCTGTTTTGGGCTACGGCCCGGGAGAGATTTCCATGGCGCTCCGGGATGTGGAGGCGGATGGGCTTTCCGCGCAGGAAATTATTCGCTTGGCGCTGAAAAAAATGGTGAAGTAAATGAGTATCGATTATTCCCCCAACGACGCGCCCCTGGTAACCACCTCTCTGACTGGGGAGGACGAGCAGGAGGGTTCCCTAAGGCCCCGCCGGCTGTCCGAATATATTGGGCAGGAGAAAGCAAAGGAAAATCTGCAAATTTTTATAAAAGCGGCCAAAATGCGGGGGGAGCCGCTGGATCATGTGCTGCTTCACGGCCCGCCGGGGCTGGGAAAGACCACGCTGGCCGGCATTATCGCCGCCGAGATGGGGGTGAATCTGCGGATTACCTCCGGCCCGGCCATCGAAAAAGCGGGAGATTTGGCGGCCCTGCTCACAAATCTGAACGAAAGCGATATACTGTTTGTAGATGAAATTCACCGGTTGAACCGGGCCGTGGAGGAGATTTTATATCCGGCCATGGAGGACTATGCCATTGATATTATTATCGGGAAGGGCCCTTCCGCCAACTCCATCCGGCTGGATCTGCCGAAATTTACGCTGGTGGGCGCCACGACCCGGTCCGGGCAGCTGACCGCGCCCCTGCGGGACCGGTTTGGGGTGGCGCTCAGGCTGGAGCTGTATACGCCGGCGGAGCTGCAAAGGATCGTGACCCGCAGCGCCGGGATTTTGGATACCCCGATCGAGGCGGCGGGGGCGTTGGAAATCGCCTCCCGCTCCAGAGGTACGCCTCGGATTGCCAACCGGCTTTTGCGCCGGGTGCGGGATTACGCCCAGGTAAAGGCAAAGGGCGTCGTTACAAAGCAGGTGGCCGATCTGGCCCTTACCCGTATGGAGATTGACGGGCTGGGCCTTGACGCCGTGGACCGGCGGATGCTGACCACTATGATTGAATTCTACGGCGGCGGGCCGGTAGGGCTGGACACGCTGGCCGCCACGATTAATGAAGAGTCCGTTACGCTGGAGGATGTTTACGAGCCCTTCTTGATGCAGCAGGGCTTTTTGGCCAGGACCCCCCGGGGCAGATGTGTGACGCAAAAGGCGTACCGCCATCTGGGGCTGCCGTATCTTGGACAGGAGCAGCTGGCGCTTGATTTGCAGCTTCCCAGCGGGGAGCGGGAAGGATAGGAGAACTTGCAGTGGGGAAATTATTTGGAACCGACGGCATCCGAGGGGTTGCCAATGACGGGCTGGACATTGACCTGGCGCTGAAGGTGGGAAAGGCCGCCGCCGTCATCCTAGCAAAGGGGGAGGGGCGAAAGCCGGTTATCGCCATTGGAAAGGACACGCGCTTGTCCTGCGATATGCTGGAATCCGCGCTGGTGGCCGGGATTTGCGCCGCCGGCGCCGATGTTATGGTTTTAGGCGTCGTGCCCACACCCGCCGTGGCTTTTATCACGAAGGAGGCGGGGGCGGACGCAGGGATCGTCATTTCCGCTTCCCATAATTCCTATGAAGACAACGGGATTAAGATCTTTAACAATCAGGGCTTCAAGCTGTCCGATGAGCTGGAGGCCGAAATTGAGCGGCTTGTGCTGCCAGACGTGCAGATTCCCATTAAAACTCATGCCCGGATCGGGCGGGTGATTCGCAAGAATAAGGATTTTGTGGAAAAGTATATCGACCATCTGGAAGCGGCCGCCGAGCACGAAATCCGCGGCCTGAAGGTGCTGATCGACTGCTCAAACGGCGCCGCCGGGCGCACGGCCTCCGACCTGTTCTCCCGGTTCGACATTGACCTGGATATTGTGAAGGATCACCCCAATGGGCTGAATATCAACGAAAACTGCGGTTCCACCCATATGGACGCGCTGCGGGCCACCGTCGTCAGCGCCGGATATGATATCGGCATCGCCTTTGACGGCGACGCCGACCGCTGCCTGATCGTGGACGAAAAGGGGGACCTGGTGGACGGCGACAAGATTATGGGTGTGTGCGGCCGGGCCATGCTGGAAGCGGGGAAGCTGAGCAAGGCGACCATCGTGGCCACGGTTATGAGCAATATGGGCTTTCACGCTTATGCGGAAGGACTGGGGATCGACCTGGTCTGTACGGCAGTCGGGGACAGGAATGTTCTGGAAAAAATGCTGGAAAGCGGCTATAATCTGGGGGGCGAGCAGTCAGGCCATATGATCTTCCTGGATCACGCCACCACCGGCGACGGCCAGCTGGCCGCAGTGAAGTTTTTGGCCCTGTTGGCGGCATCCGGGAAAACGGTTTCGGCCCTTGCGGGAGAAATTCCCTCCTACCCGCAGGTTTTGCTCAACATCCCCATTGCGGGCGGCAACGAAGAAAAGAACCGGATCATGGCTTCCGGGCAATTGGCTGCGGCGATTCGGGACGAGGAGGCGCGGTTGGGCGGCGGGCGGATTCTGGTCAGGCCCTCCGGCACGGAGCCGCTGATCCGGGTGCTGGCGGAGGCTGCGGACGGCGAAGCGGCGGAGCGTACGGCAAAACGGCTCGGTGATTTAATAAAAACGCTATATAACCTGTGATATTCTATAAATTATTTTATATATTTGCTTGACTTTGTAGAAAAGAGCGATTATAATTAGCTACATGGATAAATTGCAGAGCCTCGGCGATGAAGCGCTCCAGAGCATGGCGGTAACCGGAGACAGTGAGGCTGAGCAGCAGCTGGTAAGGCGCTATAACCGGCTTGTCCGCATTTGCGCCCGCCCCTATTTCCTTGCGGGCGGGGACGGAGAGGATCTCATACAGGAAGGGATGATGGGCCTTCTTGCCGCGATCAGGCAATATGATCCGGCGGGCGGCGCCGCCTTCAAAACGTATGCGGAGCTTTGCGTCAAGCGAAGGCTTTACACGGCGATTAAATTGGCATCCAGAAATAAGCATGTTCCGCTCAACACATATATTCCAATCGAATCTGTCACTTTTGATGAAGCATCCTCCCAGGCGGCATATTTTTTGCGGGATATGGAAGAACAGATATTAGCCAGAGAACGCGCTGATGAGTTAAAGAATGCATTAACTGTGCGTTTATCCAGATTTGAGGCTGAAATTTTGGAGCTGTTTTTAGACGGCCTGTCATATCAGGAAATGGCCTCGCGGGTTTCCCGTTCCCAAAAGGCGGTGGATAACGCGATACAGCGCATCCGAAGAAAGCTGGCGCAGTATCTTAAGCTTGGCGAACTCAGCGAAGGCCAATAAGGCTGGGCTGAACGCAATAAATGCCCGTGCTGTTATTGGTACCTGGGTAAGACTATTTCAGAAGTGAGGATTTAAGCATGTACGAAGACAAGACCTTGGTGTGTAAGGAATGTGGAGAGGAATTTGTGTTCACCTCCGGTGAGCAGGAGTTTTACGCGGAGAGAGGCTTTCAGAACGAACCTCAGCGCTGCAAGGCCTGCCGGGACTCAAGAAAGGCGACTGCCCGCGGCCCCAGGGAATATTTCACAACCACCTGCGCGGCCTGCGGTGCGGAGGCAAAGGTGCCCTTTGAGCCCAAGAGCGACCGTCCGGTTTATTGCAGTGACTGCTTTGCCCGGATGCGTGACAGCGAGTAGGAAGGACTCCAGATGGCAGATATTACAAAGGAAACGATCATTGCGGATATCTTGAAGATTGCGCCTCAGAGCGCCCCGCTGTTTCAATCCATCGGAATGCATTGCTTAGGCTGTGCCATGTCCAGCGGTGAAACCCTGGATGAGGCTTGCGCTGTCCACGGTGTGGACGCGGATGAATTTCTGGAAAATCTCCGGGTGTTAGTCGCGGAGAATGCATAGCACGGGAAAGGTGTTTCGGTCTCTTCTCGCATCTGTTGCCCCTGTTGGCCTGTAAGGCGGCGGGGCAATGGGTGTGGGAGGGGGCCATTCTATTGTGTAATGAAAAAAATTGTGCTCTCCAATCGCCTGCTGGCTGTCGCAGCCTATGTTCAGGGGCCGCAGGCGGCGGATATTGGGACCGATCACGGCTTTTTGCCGGTTTGGCTGCTACAAAACGGAATATGCAGCGGTGTGATCGCGTCGGACGTGCGGCCGGGGCCGCTTGCGGCGGCAAAGGAAACGGCACGTAAATATGGCCTAATAGATCAAATCCGGTTCCGCTTGGCGAACGGGCTGGAAGGGCTGGAACCTGGGGCTGTGGACACGGTGATTCTGGCGGGCATGGGGGGAGAAACCCAGGCCGCCATCCTGAAAGCGGCGTCTTGGCTGGCCGCTATGGACACCGTATTGGTGTTGCAGCCCCAATCGAAGCTGGACGTACTGACCACGTGGCTCTGGCGGGCAGGCTATGCCATTACGGCCCAAAGGCTTGCCCGGGATGACGACAAGCTTTACACAATCTTGCGGGCGGAACGGGGCGCAACGGAAAAGCCGGAGCTTCCGGAACTGTTTTTGGCAAGGGCCTTGCGGGCGTCGGGGGATGCGCTGCTGCCGGACTATCTGGATATAACGATCCACAAGCGCGAACAGGCCCTTAACGGGCTGCGGCGGGCCGGACGGGAAGACCCCCGCGCCGCCCGCCTGGCGGCTGCGCTTACGGAGCTGAAAACAATGAGGGAGGCGTTATAGAATGCTTGTTAGGGAAATTACGGATTTTTTAGCGCGTAAAGCGCCATACCACATGAAAATGGACGACGAACACTGGCGCGACAATGTGGGGCTGCTGGTGGGCGTAGAGGAGAGCCCCGTCACGCGGGTTCTGATTGCACTGGACATTACGGATCAGGTGATCGACGAGGCGGCGGATTTGGGCGCGGAGCTGATCGTATCCCATCACCCGTTGTTTTTCTCCTGTAAGCGCGTTGTGGACACGGACAGCTCAGGCAGAAAAATCATCAATCTCCTGAGAAGCGGGATTTCCGCCATCTGTATGCATACCAATCTGGACGTGGTGGAGGGCGGCGTCAATACCGCGCTGGCAGAAACCCTGGGACTTATGGAGCCGGTGGTCATGGAGCGGCACGGCGCGGACGAAGCCGGGCTTGCCTACGGCCTTGGCCGCATCGGGCGAATTCGTGAACCGGTTGACTTTCCGGCGTTTTTGACGCATGTAAAACGCGCCCTTCACGCAAACGGACTCCGCTATCATGACGCGGGCCGGGCGGTGGAGGTGGTTGCCGTGTCGGGGGGCAGCGACGGCAGCAACCTTCAAATGCTGCTGGCTGCAGGGTGCGATACCTTGGTTACCGCCGACATCAAATACAACAAATTTCTGGAAGCAAAGGAGCTGGGGCTCAACCTGATCGACGCCGGGCATTTTGCCACGGAGAACGTCGTCTGCCCGGTGATGAAGGCTTGGCTGGAGGCCGAATACCCCGAGCTGGCCGTTTCACTTTCCGTCCGGCACGAACAAACGGACCAGTTCTATTCCTGAAGCGCTATAAAAATACCCAAGCCCCGCCATCGGCGGGGCTTGGGTATTTTTTTGCGTTGTAATAAAAAAAACACACATAAATAAGGGCTTATCCCCATAGACATGTAAGTAAGCAGAGCCTGCGCGACGGGTTCTAATCCTTGAAGGGGGAAATAGCGTGGAAGCAAACAGGATCTATGACGATATAGCGCTGCGAACGGAAGGGAATATCTATCTCGGCGTCGTTGGGCCGGTGCGGACGGGGAAATCAACCTTTATCAAACGGTTCATGGAGACGCTGGTGATCCCCAATATCGAAGACGTACACATGAAGGAGCGCGCCCGGGATGAGCTGCCCCAAAGCGGCTCGGGCCGCACGATCATGACGGCGGAACCGAAATTTGTGCCGGAGGACGCGGTGCAGGTCAGCCTGGAGGGTGGCGCCGCCTTTTCCGTCCGATTGATCGACAGTGTCGGCTATATGGTGAAAAGCGCCATCGGCCAATTTGAGGACGAGACGGAGCGAATGGTGACCACGCCCTGGTTTGACCATGAGATCACCATGACCGAGGCCGCGGAGCTGGGTACCCGGAAGGTCATCGCGGAACATTCCACCATCGGCGTGGTGATCACAACGGACGGCTCCATCACGGAGATTCCCAGGGAGGAATACGTGGAGCCGGAGGAGCGGGTGATCCGGGAGCTGACGGAACTGGGCAAGCCCTTTATCGTGCTGATAAACAGCGCCAACCCCAGATCCCAGGAGGCTCAGGCGCTGAAACGGTCTTTGGAAGAAAAATTCGGTGTCACCTGCCGGGTGGTCAGCTGTATGGAGCTGGACGAAAATGATATTATGGATATCATCAAGGCAGTGCTGTATGAATTCACTGTGGCCAGCTTAGGAATCTTCCTGCCGCCTTGGGTCGACGCACTCCCGTTTGAGCATCCGATCAAAAGCGGGCTGTTCCAGGCAATTCGGGACAGCGCGTCAAATATGCGCCGGATCAAGGACGTAGATAGCCTCGTGAAGGCACTGGGCGAGAACGAAACGATCCACCGGGTCGGCGTCCGGGACATGGATTTGGGCAAGGGGACGATCCGGATAGAGATGGAGCTGCCCCGAACACTGTTTTATGAAACCCTCAGCAAGCAGTCCGGCTTCCCTGTAAAAGACGACGGGGACCTATTGGAGCTTCTGACGGAAATGGCCCGCATCAAGATTGCCTACGACAGGATCGAGTCCGCCCTGGAGGACGTAAACACCCGGGGCTATGGCGTTGTCTTGCCTTCAAGGGAGCAGCTGCACCTGGAGGAGCCGGAAATCGTCCGGCAGGGGGGGCGCTATGGCGTGCGTCTGAAGGCCTCGGCCCCATCGATCCACATGATCAGAGCCAATATCGAAACGGAGGTCTCCCCGGCGGTGGGCGGCGAAAAATCCTCCGAGGAGATTATAAACTTCCTGCTCCAAGAGTTTGAAGGGGATGTGAGCAAAATATGGGAATCCAACATTTTTGGGAAATCTTTGTATGATATTGCCAGCGAGGGCCTGGTGACGAAGATCAAAAAAATGCCGGAGGACGCGCAGAGTAAGCTCCAGGAAACCCTCCAACGGATCATAAACGAAGGCAGCGGCGGCCTGATCTGCATCATATTATAACGTAGGCGGCGTCCCGGCGTTTTATATATAAAAGAAACATCACAAGCGGAACGGCATGATTTCTGCTTGTGATTTTTCGTTTGTACTGCTATACTGGAGAAAACTTCAAACGCAGGGCGGCAGAAACCGATCAATTCACGCGCATTGAATTGATATTGTTTCCCGGGCGAGGTAAAGAAAAAATCTATACGCGCAACGAAAAAACTCATCTGTAAAGCGCCAGATACATTTCCGCGTTTTCGGCTACCTTTTCCACATACTCCGCCGTCTCGGGATAGGGGATCGTGTCCAGCGTAACGCCGTCGGCGCTGCAGGCGGGGTCACGTAGCCAGCCGTTCACCGAGCCTATGCCTGCGTTATAGGCGGCAAGGGCCGTCCGTAGTACGCCGTAATAGTCGCTGAGCAGTTTTAGGTAATAGCAGCCCATGCGGATATTGAACGCCTCGTCGTAAAGCTGGGCAGAGTCAAAGTCGGAAAGCTCCATTTTTTCAGCCAGCCAAGCCCCCGTCTCCGGCATGATCTGCATCAGGCCTGTCGCCCCGGCGGTCGAGACCGCATCCGGATCAAACCGGCTTTCCGTAAAAATCAGCCCCATGACCAGATAAGGATCCAGTTCGTACATATTGGCGTAGACAATAATTTCGGCCTTGTATTCCAGGGGATAGGCCATTTTCTTCCCTTGTCGCAGCAAAAATGGCCCGAACAGAAGGCCCAGGCACAGCAAAAGCAACAGCAAAAATAGAAGCCGCCGCCCGCGTTTATTCTGTTTTCTTTTTTCGACGCCCAATTGAAAATCCAGCCTTGTAGAAATAATACGGGGCTGTGGAACCGAATGACAATGCCGCGGCCCCGCGCACAATACGCATC
>Ga0153972_1000070_pt1 | contig 27110 bp, 24 predicted proteins | sample TSGA056MetaG_FD_104732 | JGI IMG/M metagenome (GOLD analysis project Ga0153972, IMG submission 104732) | Attine ant fungus gardens microbial communities from Georgia, USA - TSGA056 MetaG | ecosystem: Host-associated > Fungi > Mycelium > Unclassified | place: USA: Georgia, George L Smith State...
AAATAATCCAATATAGCACCCGTGGGGTTTTCCCAATAAGGTTCAAATATAAGACCTCTTTTAAGAGTTTCACCTTGTCCCGGCCCTTCAAAGAGGTAGATGTTATATCCGGCTTCAGTCAGTTCTTTCACTGCTAAATAAAATTCCTCAATAAAGGAATCATATCCTCCGAAAACGACGAGATTACCGATTGGATTATCGCAGGTGAACACAAAGGTTTTCATGGTCGTGTTTTTATAAGGCACATACTCAATGTGTACCCTTTTATCCAAAGCAATGACCTTGTGAAAATTCTCAATAGATTTCCTGTACATTTCTTGTTTTTGCGGGGATTCAGTTAAGAAAAACTCGGCAAGTCTGTAATAATATGCCGCATGTAAGGTGCGGTTTTCATCCTCGGCCTTCATGCCAAGTTTTTCCCAAGTATGATACCATGAGTCCAAGTCGGTTATTACTGTCGCCGCCTCTTTGACCTCACTGAAATCACAGGCTTTGTCGCCGTAAGTCAGTATTCTGTTAATTTGAAAATCCAGTTGCTTGACTGGATGAAGATTAACATAAGACATAGATTATAGTCTCCAAACTAATTGCGGTTAATGGTTAAAAATATAAAAATCAATTTTGTTGTATCATAACCGCTCGTCCGAAACGATTAGCATTTTACTGTCGAAAACGTGGAACAGGATTTTACTATCCCGCCCTGTTTCAGTCCGCTCCATTTTACGGCAAAACCGGCGCCGCTTTGTTGATGGTAGCCGGTAGCTTTTACGGAATCAGCACCCGCATCCCGGCCTCATCCAAAGAACAGGATAATAGCATATAGTGCAACAAGGGCGCATGAAGATAATGCTTATTTTTTAAATCTGTTGCCGGTGTTAGCATAGACTAAGGCAAAAATCACAAGTCCAAATGCCACTGCGACATACACAAATGTAATCCACAGAATATTGTATATGCCACCGATAGCAACCGAGGGCATAAGTAGTCCTATTGGCAGCAATATTTTACCTAGAAATTTGCATAACGCTTTATTATCATATTCCTCCTTTTCTTTTTTGGGCATTGTATTATACCCCGCTATTAAAAATGAACCACGCCCTGTCAATAAGACAATAGCCATTACGACGAACAACATTCCAATCACGCCAGTTATGACCAATGCGACAATAGCATTCTTATCCATATCTATCATCCTTTCCGATAATATACTGTTCGCTCGCCCATCACTCAAAGCGAACGGAAAATTCTTTGCTCATTATACCAGAATCATCCACCTAAAACACCGCCTATAATCCCATTAAAGCGGTATTTTGTGTAATGTGATAGCTCTTATTTTTTTATATTCCCTTGTCCCATGCGGGTTAAGGAATTTAAATAATGATTATTATTACTGCTTATTTTGTAGACGGTTTCTTCCTGATTGCAATCAGTTTAATAACATCGGTCAATTCATCGTTAGTAAAAATCCTATAATGAACCCAACCACCACGCTCACCGCAAGGATAACGATTCTCCCATAAATCCTGCGTCTTTTGCAGTAATAATGATAATTGTCCTTCCAATATCGGAACCTGTTTATCTCCGATTTGAAGCATAACTGTAAAAGTGTTTTTTTCGAAAAATGCATAACACAAATGACTGGATTTATGGCTATACTTATAGCCCCATCCGTAGCTACTGCCGAAAGGAAATTTCAACTCTCTTGATAGCTGATAACCCTCATGTAATTGGCTCTCCATAGCGGCAAGACGTTCGTAGCTTTTCTCTCCCAAATGCTCTCGAATTGTTGCCATGTCAGGAATTACGTTTTTATCAAGTAGACGTTCATACATCAGCTTTCACCACAGGCGTCCATAGTTCATAATTTCCATCCACACCATCAGGGTAATACTCGCGGTATCGCTCGTGACCTTCCAGATACCACATTAGACCGTAATATTCTGCGGCTTTGTTTTTTGCCACGTTATCAATCAACGAGGATTTTTCGGTACTGAAATAGTCACTATACAAAGCCGCTACGTCCTGCTCGCTTTCCTCCAGCGAGGTTTCGACGGAGTAGCCGTATATTTGAAAAATAGTTTTATCAATAAAGCGAATTTGCATAGTAACCACGCTCCTGAAAAAATACTCTACATTCATATTATCTCTCTATTGCACCATAGGCAAATCAAAAGAATACGCTAACATTATACCAGGACCACCCGCCTAAAACAACGCCAACATTTATTTACTAACGGCAAAAGCGTAACGGCGAGATGTGGACATTTAGCACTTTTTAACAGCCTGTAAACGGTGCGATTATAGGCTTTTTGACCGTACCCTTGCCCCGTTTCCATGCGGCAAACTTAAATCTATTGCATAAACATTTTATCGCCCCCTGTGTTTCGCTTTTTTCTTCTGCTGCCTTAATTCAAATTGAAATTGTTTTTCAGCTTCTTTTTGTTCTCGGCTTTTCTCTCTACGGCTGATTTTATTTTCTTCATGCCGCAGTTTTAAAGCTTGTTGCGATTTGGTACCAATTCCTTGCATGTCTAGCTGTTTTCTAATTTCCCGTTGCATACGTTTGGGATTAATTTTTATATCCTGCTTGATATCAACTTTGGTTGGCGGACTAAATCGCAACGTATTCCAGTTTTTAAGCAAAAATTTATACACCTCATAATCTTTCGGCTCGGAACCAAATATTATTTTGCACACTTCTAATTTGCCATCTGAAATACGTTCATAAACGCCAGCCCAAAATGGAGCTTCGAAAAAAACAGTAAATTGTCCTTTAACGGTTCCCATCTCTCTCACCATAATTATTGCATTGGACAAACTGTTGCTCAAAGCGGTCAAGCCATTCTATTAAGGTTATATATACAGATATTTGCTGCCCGATTATCGCCTTACCGTTAAATGGAATATCGGAAAATTCTTCTTCCCAATTTTTATAGGATTGAAGTGCGTCTGAAAGTTTTCCTTTCAAATTTTGTATCAACTCTAATCCTTGATTGAATTGAAGCCTTGTGATATTCGCTATTAAAATGTTGAAGTCAAACAGAACCAGCGGTTCTGTTAATGATAATTCGGTCATCAATTTGCTAAAGCGTTTTATCCCTGCATCTGTAATAGAATAAACAGCTTTATTAGAAAGTTTGCTTCCTTGAACAATGGTGCTTTCCAAAAGTCCTTTTTCTTCCAGTTGAATAACTTTCTTATATACCGATGGAATGCTTATTTTACTCCATCTGTCCAAATGATGATATTCAATATCTTTCTGAATGTCATATGCGCTTTGCGGTTTTTCGATTAACATGCCTAGAATTATCAAATCAATCGTCATATTCTACCCCCCCATTTGATATAAATTATAGTAATATTATTTATAGCAAAAGTCAATGTTCATTTTGTCATTTTTTATGCTTGCACACTTTGGTTCAAGTTCGAACTGCTGACAAAGTCCTGTATATACTCATAGCACAACAAGTCTCGCATGGTTATCTATTTATTAGGACACAGAAAACAAAAAATAAGCGTATCGCTCATTTGGAACGATACGCTTATTTTTCAGACATTTTACTTGGCAGACGCCCATAAACAGTTTAGCTTTTATGCTATCTTATAAAGGACTGCCAAATTGCAGCGTTTTTTGTGTTTATCTGGCTTTTACTTTTATCCAAAGCTCGCTTAATTTTTTCTGCAAGACGATATTGTCTCTGAACACCTCATCCTTTTCATATCCATTGCGTGGAAGATATGCAGTGTTGTCGGCATACATTCCTTCGTCACTACTCATTTCGTCAAGCACCTGCTGGTTGTTTGACGCATAGCCTACAGTTTCCGAATTGTCATAAGCCGCATCATAGGTCAGCATAAAGCTAATGAATTCATGCGCAAGCAGGGGATTCTTGGCGTTTGCAGGAATAACCATAGAGTCGCACCAAATATTTGTGCCCTCGCTTGGCGTAATAAAATCCATATCCTCGTTCTCATCTAGAATAACGGTTGCATCTCCGGAATAGACAATGCCGATGTCCTTTATTCCGCTCATCATACCGTCAATAACCTCGTCAGTAACATAAATCGGAGACATGGTGTCGTTCATTTCAATGAGCCATTCATAGGCCTCATTGATTTCATCCTCATTATCCGTGTTCATTGAATACCCCAATGCCTTCAGTGCAACCATAAAAGCATCGCGTTCAGAATCATAGAAGTAAATTCTGCCCTTGTAGTCGGTGTTCTTTAGAATAGAGTAGCCTTGCTCGGCAATTTCGGCCGGGTCAACAGTCTTGGTGTTATAAACAAGACCAACACTGCCCCACAAGTATGGCACGGAGAAGGTATTATCAGGGTCAAAAACAAGATTTTGGACACCCTCTGCAATATTCTCAAGCCCAGTTATCAGCGAATGGTCCAGTTCCTGCAGCATATCCTTATTTATTAGACGCTCAATCATATAATCCGACGGCACCAGAATATCATAGCTGTCGCCTGCGAGCAGTTTTGTATACATCATTTCATTGGAGTCAAAGTATTCAATAATTACTTTTACTCCATATTGCTTCTCAAAATCAGAAATAACGTTTTGCCCAAGATATTCGCCCCAAATATACAGCTTCAGCGTATCTGAGCCGTATTTTTCGACGGCATCCGAGCTTGACCCGCCGCAGGCGGATAGGCTTGCGATTAAAAGCGTTGCTGCAATAATAATCGCACCGATACGAACCTTGTGTTTAATAGTTACATTCATAATTAATACCTTCTTACTTTCTTTTCTTTTTTTCACGAATAATTGGAACTAGATTTACAATTCCCAGCGCAACCGTAATAATAACGATAACAAGCGTTGAAAGAGCGTTAATCGAAGGGTTCACCCTTTTTGACATGGTATAAACCAAAATCGATATATTTTGGACTCCATTTCCGGTTACAAAATAGGAGATAATAAAATCGTCAAAGCTCATTGTAAAGGCTATAAGCGCACCGGAAACGATGCCCGGCTTAATCTGCGGCACAATAACCTTGTAAAGAGCCTGAAACGGAGTTGCGCCAAGATCCATAGCCGCATCCGTAATATTGGGATCAAGGCTTCGCAGCTTCGGCGTTACGGAGAGCATAACATACGGAATGCAGAACATGATATGCGCAAGAAGCATCGTCATAAAGCCCTTATTGATAGCAAATGCACTAAATAGCATTAGTAGTCCAATGCCTGTGACAATATCAGGGTTCAATACCGGGAGATTGTTAATCTGCTCAACCATGTTTCGCACAATTCTTCTGCTTTTTGAAAGACCAATTGCGGTTATTATTCCGACGATGGTTGAAACGGCAGTTGCAATAACAGCGATTATGATTGTGTATAGTACTGCCGACATCATTGTAGAATCCGAGAACATTTTTTCATACCATTGCAATGAAAATCCGCTAAACTTTGTAAGCGAGCGTGAATCATTAAATGAAAAAAGAATGATATACGCTATCGGAAGATAGAAAAACAGCAGCGTAAGCACCAGTATAATCTTAGATGGGATACTTTTTTTCTTTTCCATGCTCTAATCCTCCCCATTTGATGACGCTTTCACATCAACTTTTTTTGTCAGGAACATGGAAATCATAATAACTACTGCCATGATCAGAGAAATTGCGCTACCAAAATTCCAGTCTCCTGCGGTGAGGAACTGGTTTTCAATAATATTGCCGACCAGAACATACTGACCTCCGCCAAGAAGCTTGGGAATGAAGAAGCTTGAAACAGCCGGCAAAAACACAAGCGTGATACCTGAAACTATGCCGGGTACGCTTAAAGGCAGCGTAACCTTCAAGAAGCTTTTTGCCCCATCTGCTCCCAAATCGTTTGCAGCGTCAAGAAGGCTGGAATCCATTTTTGCAAGCGATGTATGAATCTGCAAAATCATAAACGGAATGAAATTATAGACCATTCCAAGGATAACCGCAAAATCGGTATGCAGTATCTGCACATCTCCCAGCCCGAATACGGATAGTATTGACGAAAAAACACCGCCATCCTGCAAAAGCCCCATCCATGCGTAGGTACGCACAAGCATATTTATCCATGTTGGCATTGTGATGAGCAGAATAAGAATCATATTCTGCCTACTCGGAAGTCTTGCTATTACATAAGCAATCGGGTATCCCAAAAGCACACACACAACCGTTGTAACAACCGCAATATAAAGCGATTTTAGCAGTACTTCAAGAAAAATTACATCAGTAAAAAATCTTATAAAGTTTGCAAAGCTGAATTTTATGCTTGCAACCGAATTGCCCTCTACCGTAAAAGCATAGAACACAATAAGAATCATGGGTATAACAATCATGACAGCAATCCATATGATATACGGATAAGTCATCGACCGGAATTTTTTCATGCTTATACGCCCTCCTTATCCATTACGTGGATATCCTCAGGAGCGAAAATAAGACCGACCTCCTTACCGTTTTCATACTGCTTTGTGGTAGAAACCCGATACTGATATCCCTCTGTTGCAAAGGTCACTTCATACGTCCCGGGAGCAATGTTATCCCAGTCAAAATCGTATTTAACGTCCGTAATTGTAACAGTCTCTCCATCCTCAAGACTGTATGCAGAAGCATTTGCCCATGTTTTAAGGTCTGTATCAAGCGCAAGAGAATCCAGAATATCGTCAGTTTTGACGAAGAAATTCATTGCATAAATTTCCTCCTGAAAAACCTTGCTGACAACACGGTTTTCGTTCACAACAATTGCGTTAACCGTAATTGAGGTGCCTGCCGCAGTTGCGAATTTAACGTTATAGGTTCCGGCTTCAGGCTTAATATCATTTTCAATTTCTTTTATTGAAATTGGATCTTCCGTCTCGCTATCCCATGCGTAAGCTACGGCAAGAGCAACAATTGCAGTGTCGTCAAGATCCTCGGTATCGGAAACGTCAAGGAAAAACGTGTTGGCAGATATTTTCTCTTTTGCCGTCTCGTTTTCAATGGGCTTATCCTCGCTAACGTGCATTTTTACGGTGATTGATGTGCCGACCCGTGTCTCAACAAGCGTGTCATAATAAACGCCTTTAAATACTTGCCCTTTTACCTGTCCTTTAAGCATCCCCTGTTCCTTGGATACAACGCTCAAATCCTCCGGACGGATAACAACATCGACCCTGTGATTCTTCTCAAAGCCTTTCTGTGTGCAGGCAAATTTCTTGTCCTCGAACATGACAATTCCGTCATCGACCATAACTCCCTCAATAATGTTTGTTTCCCCAATGAAGTTTGCGACAAACTCGTTCTTCGGCTCGTTATATATTTCCGTCGGCTTTCCAATCTGCTGGATTTCGCCGTCACGCATGACAACAATTTTGTTTGACATAGTAAGCGCTTCTTCCTGATCGTGGGTGACAAAAATAAATGTGATGCCAACCTCCTCCTGAATACGCTTAAGCTCAATCTGCATCTCCTTGCGAAGCTTCAAATCCAACGCACCGAGCGGCTCATCAAGAAGCAGAACGCTTGGCTCGTTAACCAGCGCTCTTGCAATCGCGACACGCTGCTGCTGACCGCCCGACATTTCCGTAACCGACCTGTGTGCAAAATCCTCCAGGTTCACAAGGCGAAGCATACGCATAACCTTCTGGGTGATAACGTCCTTAGGCTCTTTTTTTATTTTCAGCCCGAAAGCAATATTGTCATAAACATCCATATGCGGAAAAAGAGCATATTTCTGAAAAACAGTGTTGATCTCCCTCTTGTATGGAGGAAGGCCGGTTATATCGTCGCCGTCAAAAATTATATGACCCTCGCTGGGGGATAAAAAGCCGCCGAGGATGCGCAAAAGCGTTGTTTTGCCGCAGCCGCTTGGCCCAAGCAATGTAACAAATTCGTTTTCATAAATATCAAGCGATACTCCCTTTAATACAATCTGACCATCCTCAAAGTTTTTAACTATGTTTTTAATTTGAATAAGTTTTTTTTCTTCCATCTCTTTCCCTCCTGTGATACTCTTTAAGTTAAAACAGTGGTGGCGTTGATACCCAAATAACCTTCGCCATAGTTTTTTTGTCATTTTGCAGAAAATGAAACGATTTTCCGTGCAGATATACGGTTTCTCCCTTTTTCACATAGCTGCGCTTTCCATCGCAATAAAGCGAAACCGTCCCCTCAAGTACATAGATAAACTCTTCACCTGTGTGCGGTGCCATTTCAAAGCTTTTTCCCCCGGGCTCAAGTTCCAGCATAATGGTTTCCATCTCGTTTTTCTGGCTGTTCGGAACAATCCAGCTAATGCGGCAGCCGTCTTTTTCGTCAACATAAAAATCGCTTTTTCTAAAAATAAAACGCTCGTCCGTATCCTCGCGGAAAAACTCCGAAAGAGACAGGCCAAGCGCTTCAAGCAGATCATCCAAGGTCGCAATGGAAGGTGAGGTAAGATTTCTCTCCAACTGAGAGAGGAAACCTTTGCTCAGTTCACTGCGGCTTGCAAGCTCTTCAAGCGTTAGTCCCTTTTGTTTTCGCAGATGTTTTATCTTACTGCCGATATCCATAAAATCACACTCCAAAGTTTCATATACTAAACTTTAATATTGGTTTTACTAAACAGCAGAAATTATTATAAACCTTCTTTTAAAATTTGCAAGAGCAAATTAAACATTTTATTTGATATTATGAATTTTTGTGCTTGAAAACAAAAAAGTCGCAAAATTCTTCATTTAATACTATGCAAATTGTTGGCATTTGTGATTTAATGTATACAGACTAACCCAAATTTTACATTAACGATACGAAAGGGGGCTATTACCATTGCGTAATATCCTGTCTTCAAGTATATTTTTCAGGCTGATAACTGCTGCGGCGCAGTGGGTGGATTCTCAGTGGCAAAAAAGCTTTTTTGCATCGCTTTTCCTTCGGGATCGCAGGGCTGGTACTCCACGGGAGAGCATCTTTTCAAAGTTATTTGCCTTGCTCCACAGGTTTTTTTATGCCATCTTCAAGGCGCTTAGGCTTGATAAGCTGCTATCCGGCTCAATCTTTACGAAGAGCTTTTTCTGGTGCGCTCTTGCCTTAGCGCTTGCTCCGCTGCTTGAAACGATGATAGTTCTGGCGCTAGTGCTCATGTCTTTTCTCTCGCTTTTCTTGAGCTTTGCAACCGACAGGGACAAGAAGCTCTCGTCTTCCCCCATAAACGTCTTTATTTATCTTTACGCCCTTGCTTATATAGTCTGCTCCTTTACCTCCGTTTCTCGGGCGGCAAGCCTTAATGTCGGGATGCTTACCTGCGTTTTCGTGCTGTTTGCTATAGTACTTCAAAACGCAGTTACAACGAAGAAGCATACTGACACCTTGATTTACCTCCTTGTAGCCGTAGGAGCAATCGTCGGCATTTATGGCATTTATCAATATGTCTTCGGCGCCGACGGCGCCGAAGCATGGCTTGACGTGGATATGTTTGACACATTTTCAACCAGAGTTTATTCAACCCTTGAAAATCCAAACGTGCTTGCGGAATACCTGCTTCTTATAATTCCGCTTGCGGCGGTTGGTGTATTAACCTCAAAAAGCCAGTCGGGAAAAATCTACAGTGCTATTGCCGCCGGAATCATGGTATTGTGTATGCTTCTGACTTATTCCCGGGGCGGCTGGCTCGGGCTGATTTTTGCCGTGGCAGTTTTCTTGGTTCTGATGGACAGGCGCTTTATCATTCTCGGAATTATTGCAGCAATCGCACTTTTACTGGTTCTTCCGGAGAGTGTCATGAGCCGGTTTACCAGCATCGGCAACACGTCAGACGGCTCAACCTCCTATCGGCTTGCCATCTGGATGGGAACGCTTGCAATGCTCATGGATTATTGGTTCTGCGGCATAGGCCCGGGATCATCGGCATTTAACATGGTTTACCCGTCCTACAGCTACAACGCCGCAACGGCTCAGCATTCGCACAACCTGTATCTTCAGATTGTCTGCGACTCCGGAGTTGTCGGAATAGTAATTTTCGTCGCCCTGCTTTTCGTATTCTTCAAAACAACCTGCGGCGCACTTTCCCGTGCGACCGACAGATCAAACCGCCTGAGGCTTATTGCCGTAATATCCGGAATGCTGGGGTTTTTGCTTCAGGGCATGACAGACTTCTCATTTTATAATTACAGGGTAATGCTGATCTTCTGGGTATATATCGCTTTGGGGATGATACTATCCAGAAAAAGCCCACCGGCGCAGGAGGGCATCACATGATAAGGGTTCTCAACATTATCAGCGATACGAATATCGGAGGCGCCGGACACGCAACGCTCAGCTATCTCAAGGCAATGGACAGAGAAAATTTTGAGGCAGCAGTGGTGCTTCCGAAAAACAGCCTTCTCGCCCCAAAAGTCAAGGCTCTTGAAATCCCCATTATCGAAATTGACGCAATGGCGGACAAATCCTTTGACAGAAAAGCAATTAAGATTTTGAAAAAAATAATTGATGACTACAACCCCGACATTGTTCACACGCACGGCTCACTTTCGGGCAGAATCGCCGGAAAAAAAGCAGGCAAAAAGGTGATTTTCACACGGCACAGCGCCTTCAGCTTTCCAAGCTATGTTCAGAGAACACCTTTTAAGCTGGTATACAGATATCTGTATGAGCATTACTCCGACAGGATAATTGCAATTTCCCCTGCCGGGGCAAAGATCCTCACGGACATCGGCATTAGTTCGTCTATTGTCGAAAGCATGATGAACGGCTGTGAGTCGCTTATAAAGCTCCCCGGCGATGAGTGCTCAAGTCTTAAAAGCTCACTTGGCATAGGAGAAGGCGACTTTGTCCTTGGCATTATTGCGAGGATTGAGGACTACAAGGGTCATCTGGATATTCTCGCCGCCATAAAGCATATAAAAGACGCCGGGAAACAAGTCAAGCTGATTATAGCAGGCACAGGCTCGTTTGAAGAAACAGTCCGTCAGCAGTCGAAAAGCCTCGGCATAGACGGCGATGTGATTTTTACAGGCTTCATCGAGGACGTAACCGGCATTATGAGCATTTTGGATGTGCAGCTAAACGCCTCATACCTGTCCGAAACAAGCTCCCTGTCCATACTTGAAGGAATGAGTATTGCGCTGCCTGCAATTGTTACGGACTGTTCGGGCAACCCGTATGTGATTGACGATGGGGTAAGCGGAATGCTTTTCCCACCCAGAGACGCCGAGGCGCTTGCAGAGCGCATTATGCGCCTTATGGATGACAAGGGTCTTCTTCAAAAGCTGGGCGCCGGAGCAAAGCAAATCTACGAAAGCCGCTTTACGCTTGACGCATATGCCAAGAATATTGAAAACATATATTACAAAACGCTAAAGTCCTAAAAGAAAGAGGTTAAATCACATGAATAGTAAAAAAAGAACAAATGGCATCTTCAGATTCCTGAACCTTTTCGACATCATTGTTATCTTGGTTGTAATCGCCTTAGTGCTGGTTCTATACTTTGCACGGTCTGAGAACCCTGCCACACCTGCGGTGCAGAGCAGCACCGTTATATACACTGTTGCGCTTACCCCCATGGTGAACAATTCCGCCGAGCTTATCAAGGTCGGCGACGAGCTTGTTGACAAACTTAAAAAGTACGACTTGGGCACGGTTAAGGATGTTTCCGTCGAGGTTGCAAAAAAGCGAGCTGACGATCTTGTAAACGGAGGCGCGGTCTACGGCGAAATGCAGTCGCAGCAAAGTGCAATAGTCACCATAGAGTCCGCCTGCACCCAAACCGCCACGCAGATAACCGTCGGCGGCGGCTTTACCGTTCGGGTTGGAGAAACTGTTAATGTCAGAGGCCCCGGATATAACGGCATCGGCTATATAATCAGCATAGATCGGGAGGATGCACAGTGAAAAGAAGAATTATAGATGAAAAGGGCAAATTTTTTGGAGTTATAAGCGCAATCGATATTCTTGTCGTTTTGGTTCTGCTTGTCCTTGGCGCTGCAGTTTATGTGCGCTTTTTCAGTGGGGGAACTGCCGCCACTGCCGCAGCAAAGAACGATGCCTTCACCTATCAGATAAACATTCAAGAGGTCAGATACACAACATTTGAATCCTTAAAAATCGGCGATGATGTATATGACAGCGAAAATGGCACATGGATTGGCAAAATCTCCGACATCAGCTGCCAGCCTGCAATGGGCGAATCACCCTTAGCCGACGGCACCTTTGTCTACTCTCCGGTTGAAGACCGGTATGACGTGTTTTTGACCCTTTCCTCTGAAGGAATGATCTCAAACGGAAGGTACTACGCTTCAAGAATTTATGAAGTAACAACAAATTCCAAGGTCGAGTTTTTCACCAAGTATTGCACCACCTCGGGCTATGTATGGACAATAGACTAAGACAGAAGGACGCATACCATGAAAATACTGATGGCGACCATGGGCCTCGATATCGGTGGGGCCGAAACGCACATTGTTGAGCTTGCCAAGGCTCTAAAGCGCTGCGGACACGATGTAATGATTGCGTCAAACGGCGGAGTATACGTTGAAGAATGCGAAAAAGCAGGAGTTGCCCACTTTGAAGTACCAATGAATCGCCGCAGCTTGCATCTAATGGTCAAAAGCTACCTGCAGTTAAAGAGAATAATCAAAAAAGAAAAGCCTGACGTTGTTCACGCTCATGCGCGAATACCGGCATTCATCTGCGGATTCATCAAAAAAACTGTTAAATTCCCGTTTGTAACAACAGCCCACTGGGTTTTTGATACAGGCGGTGCGCTTGGAAAGCTCACAAATTGGGGCGATAAGACAATTGCAGTTTCCGACGATATCCGTGACTACCTCATTGAAAACTACGGAATGAACTATGAGGATATTTCAATCACCATAAACGGCATAGATCCCGAAAAATTCTCTTCCGATATCGACGGGAGCAAGGTTCGCAAGGAGCTCTCAATTCCATCAAACGCTCCCGTCATCTCATATGTCAGCCGCATGGATGAGGACAGAGCACTTGTAGCCCAGCATCTTATCGAGATTGCGCTTGAGCTTGATAAAAAGATCCCCGGCATAACGATGATAATAACAGGCGGCGGCAATGTCTTCGACAAGACAAAATCCCTTGCAGACAAAGCAAACGCAAATCTGAACCGAAATTGCATTGTTATGACAGGGGCGAGAACCGACATCAACGAAATCATCGCCGCAGGCGATATTTTTGTCGGAGTTTCAAGAGCTGCTCTTGAAGCAATGGCAGCCTCAAAGCCCGTTATTCTTGCAGGAAACGAAGGTTATCTCGGCATTTTTGCGCAGGACAAGCTTCAAGCAGGAATCGACGGAAACTTCTGCTGCCGGGGGCAGGCAATGACACAAGGCGAAACTCTCCTAAACGACATCATCACACTATTTAATATGTCTGAGCAGGACCTGGCCGGGCTCGGCGCATACTCAAGATGCGTTATTATGGAGCATTACTCCGTCTCACGCATGGCGGAAGACGCTCTTGCCGCCTACCACAGCGCCATGCCCGCAAAGCGCTTTGCCCTTAGTGGATATTACGGCTTTGGAAATGCCGGAGATGAAGCTATTTTGGAATCCGTATGCAAAACGATAAAGTCGCAGGATAGTCGCAACGTTATCACCGTTCTTTCTAAAAATCCTGAATATACAATGCGGAGCTATCCCTGCAAAGCAGTAAATCGTTTTAACCCGTTTAGCGTTCTCAAGGCGCTTCGCGGCTGTGACATTCTGGTTTCCGGCGGCGGCAGCCTCTTGCAGGATGCTACATCAACACGCTCGCTTTTGTACTATATTACAATAATCAAGATAGCGCTGCGCTATGGCAAAAAGGTGATGCTATACGCAAACGGAATCGGCCCTGTAACAAATACCGCAAATCGCCGGAGGGTGAAGGAAGTTTGCGAGATGGCAGATATCGTGTGCCTGCGCGACCCAGACTCGCTAAGCCAGTTAAAAAGTATGGGCGTCAAGCGAGACGACCTTTCAATAACTGCCGATCCGGTGTTTCTGCTTGACGCAGATGATCGGGATAAATCTGCTGCACTTCTGAAAAAAGCAAATGTACCCGAAGGTAAATTCATCTGCATTTCTATCAGGAAATGCGCAGGTTCGGCGGATTTGGATGACCGCATAGCAGCCGCCTGCGATGAAGTATACGAGAAATTTTCTCGGAACATCGTTTTCATTCCAATGCAGCCCATAGTTGACGCCGAAGCAAGCCGTGGTGTAATGAGAAAAATGAAGAGCCCTTCATATATTCTGCCCGACGGCTGCAACGCTCACCAAATGATGGGCGTAATTGCCCTTAGCGATGCAACACTTTCGATGAGACTTCACTCTCTCATTTTTGCAGCAAGAGTGGCAGTACCCACAATCGGCATTGTATACGATCCCAAGGTTGAATCCTATCTTTCGCTTCTTGGTCTGGGTTCGGCAGGAACTGTGCAAACCTTCAGCGCAGAAAGCGCAATCGCCGCCTTCAGCAATATCTTCCAAAATCATGACAGCTGCGTCAGCTCCCTTGCAGAAAAAAGAGACGAGCTAATTCTCTCTGCAAAGGAAAATGAAAAGCTTCTAAAAAAGCTCTCTGCCGGAGAGTAAATGATCCTATCCGAGAATAAGAAAAGCTCCTGCGGTATTGAGCCGCAGGAGCTTTCATTATGCCATGTTCTGCGCCTCGACAAGACGCACTGCGCAATACTCTTCACGCAGCTTTGGCTTTTCAATTTTGCCCGTAAGGTTACGTGGTACCGGAGCGAAAATGATTTTTCTGGGTCTTTTATATTTCGGCAATGCTTCGCAGTAGGCCACAATCTCCTCCTCGGTGCATTCCATGCCCTCTTTAATCTGAATAACGGCAGTGGCAATTTCGCCAAGCCTCTTGTCCGGCAAGCCAATAACAGCAACATCGTGCACTTTGGGATTTGCCGTCAGAAAATCCTCAATCTGGACGGGATAAATGTTTTCACCGCCGGAAATGATAACATCCTTTTTTCGATCGACAAGGAAGTAAAAACCGTCCTTATCACGCTTTGCCATATCGCCGGTATGCAGCCAGCCGTTTTGAATTGTAATAGCCGTAGCCTCCGGGTCATTAAAATAGCAAGTCATCAAACCAGGTCCTTTAATGCAAAGCTCGCCAACCTCGTCATCGGGCAGAATGTTGTTGTTTTCGTCAACAATGTTTGCCTTCCAGCCATAGCCGGGCAGCCCGATTGCACCCACCTTGTCAATGTTATCAACGCCCAAATGCACGCAGCCTGGGCCCGTAGACTCGGAAAGTCCATAGTTCGTATCATACTTGTGATGAGGAAAATACTGCTTCCAGTGCTTAATAAGACTCTGCGGAACGGGCTGGGCGCCGATGTGCATAAGCCTCCACTGTGAAAGCTGATAATCCTCTGCCTTCAGCGCTCCGCTGTCAAGCTGGGTCAAAATGTCCTGGCACCACGGCACCAAAAGCCAGACATTAGTGCATTTCTCTCTCGAAACGGCCTCGAATATTGCCTTGGGGCTGACGCCCTTCAGAATTACTGCCTTGCCGCCTGTGTAAAGCGAGCCGAACCAGTGCATTTTGGCCCCCGTATGGTAAAGCGGAGGAATGCACAAAAACACATCGTCCTTCGTGGTTTCATGATGAATTGCCTCCTGCTTTGCTGCATGCATCAACGCCGAATGCTTAAGCAGAATTGCCTTCGGGAATCCCGTTGTACCTGACGAAAAGTAAATTGCGCCATCGTCATCGTCCTCAATCAAAATCTTGGGCGGCTGCGAGGAACAGTTTGCGGTTGCAATGTGATAGTCCTGCGCAAAGTCTGCCTTGTATTCACCAACGTAAATGAGCAGCTTATTATGCTTTATGTTCGGCAGAATCTCCTTTACCCTGTCAACAAACTCCAGCCCGAAAAACAGAACGTCCGTCTCCGCCTTGTTGAGACAATATTCAATTTCATCGCCCGTGTACCTAAAGTTAAGCGGCACAACAACAGCGCCGGCTTTTAGAATGCCGAAATAAATCGGAAGCCACTCTAAACAGTTCATAAGCAAAATGCCAACCTTCTGCCCCTTGCTGATACCATGCTTAATCAGCATATTCGCAACTCTGTTTGCCTTTTCGTCAAAAACGCTCCAGCTGATTTCCCTGCGATAGGGCGCGGAGGAGGTGGGCTGAATCAGCTCATATTCCTTCCATGAGACAAACTGGTTCTCGTGCTCCTCGGGATTAATTTCTACAAGCGCACTGTCAGCGCCAAAAAGTTTGCTGTTACGCTCTAACATATCTGTAATTGGCATATTTCAAAATCCTTTCAGGGTTATTTTTCTCTTTAGCTCTTTTAACCGTTAAAGTATAATAACCCAATATGTCAAAAAAGTCAATACTCTCAACACAAATATAAAGACTAATTGCCAATTATTTCGCAAACTCCGGTTTGGGGTTTACCTTTGGGACGTGTTGTGATAAAATCATAATACTTTTTGACAATGGAAGTGGGGAATAAACATGAAGGAGATAATGCTTGGAAATGCAGCTTTTGCGCGGGGGCTTTATGAAGCAGGATGCTCTATTGTATCCAGCTATCCCGGCACGCCAAGCACCGAGATTACCGAGGAAGCGGCAAAATTTGAAGAAATCTATTGCGAGTGGGCGCCAAACGAAAAAGTTGCGCTCGAAACCGTCTTTGGCGCAAGCCTCTCAGGAGCCAGAAGCTTTTGCGGCATGAAGCACGTTGGCCTTAACGTCGCTGCCGACCCGCTTTTTACAATTAGCTATACCGGCATAAATGCAGGGCTTGTCATCGGCGTTGCAGATGATCCTGCAATGCACTCCTCCCAGAACGAGCAGGACTCCCGCCACTATGCAATAGCGGCAAAGCTTCCCATGCTTGAGCCCTCCGACTCGCAGGAGGCAAAGGACTTTACAAAGCTTGCTTTCGAGCTTTCCGAAGAATATGATACGCCCGTTTTTGTAAAAATGTGCACCCGGATATCTCACTCTCGCTCTATAACAGAGCTTGGCGAGCGTATTGAGCCTTCAAAGAAGCAATACGAGAAGAATATCGCAAAATACGTTATGATGCCGGGCAATGCCGTAAAACGCCACCCACTTGTTGAAGAGCGTACAAGAAAGCTCATAGACTTCGCCGAAACAACCGAACTCAACAGGCTTGAAATGGGCGACACCACTATCGGCATAATCACAGGCTCCACAAGCTACCAGTACGTTAAAGAGGTTTTCGGGGGCAGCGCCTGCGTTCTCAAGCTTGGTCTTATAAATCCTCTGCCTGAGAATAAAATCCGCGACTTTGCCAATATGGTAGACAAGCTATATGTCGTCGAGGAGCTTGACCCAATTATTGAAGATCATTGCAAAAGGCTTGGGCTTGAGGTTTGCGGCAAGGATTTGCTCCCTGTCGTGGGTGAGTTTTCACAGAACCTTGTGGCGAAGTGCCTTGGACAGAAGGTCAAAAGCGGCGAGCGGCTGGATATCGACATTCCAAACCGCCCTCCTGTAATGTGCGCAGGCTGTCCGCATCGTGGACTTTTCTACACACTTGCCAAGAACAAGTGCACCGTTCTGGGCGATATCGGCTGCTACACTCTTGGCGCCGTTGCACCTCTTGCTGCAATGGAAATGACCGTTTGTATGGGCGCATCAGTCAGCGCAGTTCATGGCTTCAACAAAGGCACGAGGGGCGAAAGCGATAATAGAACTGTCGCCGTCATCGGCGACTCAACCTTTATGCACTCCGGGATGAACGGTCTTGTCAACATAGCCTATAACCAGTCAAATTCAACGGTTATCATCCTTGATAACTCAATAACAGGTATGACAGGCCACCAGCAAAACCCAACCACCGGACTTAACATCAAAGGCGAGGCTGCCGGAAAGGTTGACCTTGAAAGCCTATGCACGGCCATTGGCATAAGAAGGGTTGTGGTTGTTGACCCTAACGATCTAAAAAGGGTAGATGCCGTTCTTAAGGAGGAGCTAAACGCTCCTGAGCCATCTGTAATCATTACAAGAAGACCCTGTGCACTTCTAAAACACGTGAAACACAGTCCTCCTCTAAAGGTCAATAGCAACGCTTGCACGGGATGCAAAAACTGTATGAAAATAGGCTGCCCTGCCCTCAGCTTTAAAGACCGCAAGGCACAAATTGATGATACGCTTTGCGTTGGGTGCGACGTGTGCTCGCAGATGTGTGCCTTTGACGCATTCGAATCTACCGCAAGGGAGGGTTAAGAAATGGCGACAAAAAATATTATGATAGTCGGTGTCGGCGGACAAGGCTCACTACTTGCGAGCAAGCTTCTAGGCTGCCTTTTGATGGAACAAGGCTATGATGTCAAGGTTTCCGAGGTTCACGGCATGAGCCAACGTGGTGGAAGCGTTGTAACCTACGTAAGATACGGCGATAAAGTCTACTCTCCAATCATTGACGAGGGCGAAGCTGATTTCATCGTCTCCTTCGAGCTGCTTGAGGCTGCACGCTGGTTATCTTACCTTAAAATCGGCGGCAAAATAGTCACAAGCACCCAGCAAACGGACCCGATGCCCGTTATAACCGGCGCCGCCCAATACCCTAACGACTTGATTGCGCATATGAGGGCAAAGGGCGCCGAGGTTGACGCAATCGATGCCCTGTCGCTTGCGGAGGAAGCAGGCTCTGCAAAGGCAGCAAACATCGTCCTGATGGGCCGCCTTTCACGCTACTTCGATTTGCCCGAAGCTGCATGGCAAAAGGCGCTGGAAGAATGTGTACCTGCAAAATTCCTATCCATGAACCAAACCGCCTTTGATCTTGGCAAGAACGCATAAACAAAAGAGCCGCTGTGGCTAATGATATTCTCCCCCTATAGAAGACAGTGAAGCAAAAAACACTGCATCTATAGGGGGAGATCCTTCCACCGCAAGCCGGAGACGACATGGATGACGCAAAGCATGTCCCGTGTCGCCGAATGTATTGATAATGACCCCATGGAAGGCTTTTGGGGCATTCTTAAGCGAGAGCACTATTATGGCAAGCGTTTTGTTTTTATAGCGTCAGCGTCTCGTTTACCTTTTCGGCATATCTAACTGTTTCCATGGCGTCGCTCGCATATTTGTCAGCGCCAATCATCTCTGCGTACTGCTTGTTCAGCACAGCGCCACCTACAACGACCTTGCACCACGGTGCCTTTTCACGAAGAAGCCTTATGGTCTCCTCCATCGCAGGCACTGTGGTTGTCATGAGCGCACTAAGCCCCACAAGCGGAGCGTGAAGCCTCGTAGCTTCCGAGACAATGTCTTCGGGCGGAACATCCTTGCCAAGATCGGTCACCGCAAAGCCATAGTTTTCAAGTATGAGCTTGACAATGTTCTTGCCGATGTCATGTATATCGCCATGCACCGTTGCAAGCACAAAGCCGCATTTTTTAAATTCCCCTACATTCCCGGCGGAGCTTCTCGCCTTTATCCTGCCGAAAGCGCTTTGCGCCGCTTCGGCGCTCATTAATAGCTGCGGCAGATAAACCGTTTTCTCCTCAAAGCCCCTGCCGACAATATCCAGAGCCGGAATGAGCTCATTATTGATGATGTCAAGCCCATCAGCATTTTCCGAAAGCATCTGCTCGCAAAGCTCGCCTGCCGATTCCTTAAGCCCCTTGATAACTGCCCTCTGAAGTGCAGTTGCGCCTCCCTCTTGTGCGCCAGCCCTTTCCTTTGGCTGCTCAGCCACGACGGTCTCTTGAAGATTCTCCATAAACTCAATGTATCTGGAGCAATTTGGGTCAAGATTGTGCAGCGCACGATACGAATAATACACCTTTAGCATATCGTCGGAAAACGGGTTCATTATCGCCGCCGAAAGTCCACTTTCAAGCGCAAGTGCAAAAAATGTGCTGTTAACTGCGTCTCTTGCAGGAAGTCCAAACGAAACATTCGAAACCCCCAAGCTTGTGTGACACCCAAGCTCACCTCGGATTTTTCGCAGTGCATCGAGTGTTCCCAGTGCAGCACACGTGTCGGCGCTTATCGTCATCGCAAGAGTATCAAAAATTATATCCTTTTTGGAAATTCCGTACTTACTGGCCTGGACAAGAATTCTCTCTGCTATTTTGAATCTACCCTCCGCAGTTTCGGGAATACCGCTGTCATCAAGCGTCAGCGCAACAATAACGCCGCCATATTTTGCCGCAATGGGAAACACAGCATCCATGCTCTCCTGCTTGCCGCAAACGGAGTTGATTAAGGCTTTGCCGTTGTATAATCTAAGAGCTTCCTCCATTGCCTTTGGACTTGCGGTGTCTATTTGCAAAGGCAAATTGATAACCGCCTGCAAAGAGCTTATAACGGTCTTTAAAACCGCGATTTCATCAATCTCCGGAAGTCCGACATTAACGTCAAGTATATGAATGCCCTTATCCTGCTGCGAAAATCCTTCGCCCAGGATATAGTCGATATCATTATTCTTCAGCGCCTGCTTCAGGCGCTTTTTCCCCGTCGGGTTGATGCGTTCGCCAATTAGAATCGGCTCCTGCCCAAACCGCACAGCATGGGTGTATGAGCTGACGCAGGTTATCCCTTTATCCGTAATCGGTTTAATTTCAAGCCCTGCGCTTTTTTCGCAAAGCGCCTTTATATATTCCGGAGTTGTACCGCAGCAGCCGCCAACGACCCGAACTCCTGCCTGCATCAAAGCGGCAACCTCTTCGCTAAACTCGTCCGGCAAAACATCGTATACCGTTTTGCCGTTTTCAATCTTTGGAAGTCCTGCATTAGGCTGAAAAACAACCGGAACGCTGGCGCAATCCAAAATTCTCTCCACAACTCCTCTAAGCTGCTTTGGCCCAAGCGAGCAGTTCACGCCGATTGCGTCGGCGCGCATACCCTCAAGCATCGCAACCATCGCTTCCGGTGAAGCGCCCGTCATAAGCTTGCCATCCTCGCCATAAGCGTTTAGCACAAACACAGGCAGGGCTGAATTCTCTTTCGCCGCAAGCAAAGCCGCCTTGGTCTCGTAGCTGTCGTTCATGGTTTCGATTATGATAACATCTGCGCCATATTTTTCGCCAAGCCTAATCGTCTTTGCAAATGTTTCAACAGCATCCTCAAATCCAAAATCACCATAGGGCTTTAGCAGCCTGCCGGTCGGCCCAATATCAAGCGCAACAAACTTTGCTCCAGGTCTTTCGGATTCGCCCTGCGCCTGCTTTGCAAGCTTTATAGCCTCCCGTATAACAGCCTCAAGCTCGTCCTCGCCGAACTTCAGGCAGTTTGCGCCAAAGGTATTTGCCGAAACAACATTGCTGCCGGCGTCAAAGTAAGCCCTGTGAATGTCACGAATAATCTCAGGATGCTCGATATTCCAATTCTCCGGATATTCCCCTGCCTTAAGGCCTCTTTCTTGTAGTAAAGTCCCCATCCCTCCGTCGAAGATCAGAAAACTATTTTTTAAATAAGTTAAAATATCCACCTGTCAGCTCCTATAAGCGCAGTCTGTCTTGTTGCAGCTGCTGCAATTCTTGTTATTTTTCGTTTTTCGCTCACCGGAAATGCCGATAAATGCCGTGACCGACTTTGATGGCGACATAAGCATGCTCTCATTCAGAGAAAGTCCAATCTTGCGAGGGCAATCAAGCACCTTAAAAATATCCCTCTGCATCAAGAGGGGCAGGTCTCCATATCCCGGGCTAAATCTGGGTCTTGTATATTTGCCCTCACGCTTTGTCTGTTCTTTTATATCTGCACAAAAAAGGTCGCAAAGGCTCTCAATCCGCTCCGACCCAATCGCACCAAGAATCAGCGCCTTCGCAGGCGAAGAATGACTGAACCTTGCAATCATCCTATCAATTTCCAAACCAACTGTCGCCGCAAAAAGCACAGCTTTATCGCAGCCTTCAAGATGCTTTGCCAAATCATCCGATTCGCTGCGGGCAAACTCCAAATCCACCAAACCTTCTAAATGCGAGACCGCAAGCGGCCTGTAGCAAACCTTGTAAACGAGGCTTGCCCTCACCTGCTCAATGCAGTCCCCCACAAGCCTTAGTGTTCGCTCATGCCCGTCCTTGCAGCCCGCATACCGCAAAATCTGGTCAATCCCAAATTCAGGCTCATCATATGATTTTACAAGAACCGCCCCTGTCATACTGCACCCAGAATTTCGGATAGGTTCTCTTGAATTTTGGCGGCAATATCGGGCTTGTTCATGGTGTAAATATGTACATTCGTCACATTATTAGCGTAAAGGTCAATAATTTGATCTGTCGCATACGCAATTCCTGCCTGCTTCATAGCATCAGGATTTGAGCCGAACTTGTCAACAAGACTCTTAAACCTCTGCGGCATAAACGAGCCTGACAGCCTAATCGCTCTTTCAACCTGGTTTGCGTTAGTAATCGGCATAATCCCGGCAACAACGGGAACAGTAATGCCTGCCTCACGAATTTTGTACAAAAAATTATAAAGAAGATTGTTTTCAAAAAACATTTGCGTGGTCAAAAATTCGCAGCCTGCATCAACCTTCTCCTTCAAAAACGCAATATCCTGCTTCTGGTTGGAGCTATCTGGATGCACCTCGGGATAGCAAGCGCCGCCAACGCACAGTCCTGGGCAGGTTTCCTTAATCTCTCTCACAAGCTCAATGGCGTGATGATATTCCCAAGCACCCCTGTCCGAAGCCTCAAGCTCGGGAGTAAGATCACCCCTGAGCGCCATAACATTCTCAATACCGGCAGCTCTAATTTCCTCGAGCTTTTGCCTTACTGTCTCCTTTGTAGACGAAACACAGGTCAAATGCGCAAGCGTTGCAACGCCGTTATTTTCCTTAATCTTTTTAGCAATATCAAGAGTATAGCTGCTCGTTCCGCCTCCGGCGCCATAGGTAACGCTGACAAAGGCCGGCCGAAGCCTTGCAATAGCCTCTGCCGCTGCCTGAACGCTTTCAAACGCAGTATCAGTCTTTGGAGGAAACACCTCAAACGACAGGGAGCATTCGCCGCTGCGCAAAACGTCTATTAGTTTCATAATATATAAACCATCCCTTAAAAAATATCTGTCTTGATTAATCTTTATATTATGCCACAGCTTCATTTTCTTTTCAAGCTATGATTATTCCATTGAAACTTCCTAGATCAATTCCGGAAATAGCCCGGTGCCTTGGACACTCCAAGTTAAAATCGTGTACAAAAAAGCCTTGAAGCGGTTAACCCTTCAAGGCTTTTTCTTCATTTGGTGGAGAATGGCGGACTCGAACCGCCGACCTCTCGCGTGTGAGGCGAGCGCTCTAACCAGCTGAGCTAATCCTCCAAACAACGTGCTTATTTTAGCATACGCTTATCAAGAATGCAAAACAAAAAATCCTGCGGGCAATTGCCCACAGGATTTTCAAGCTCAGTTTTATACGCAGACACCAGCGCGTACATTATAGCCTCCGGCATTCCAAAAAATATTCAGCACATTTTCAAATATCAATGACATTGGGTGCAGAGGGTTTTTTTACTGCTTATGTATATGATTTTCTGCCGCACGTATTGGGGATATTCAATTCCAGCCTGTATTTCGCGACGGTTCGGCGGGAAATTTCAATACCTCTCTCATTCATGTATTCCACAATCTTTTGGTCGCTCAGGGGAGCCTCTTTATCTTCGGAATATATAAGCTCCCGCAGCATACGCTTTGCGCCGTCGGTGGAAGCATCCGCGCTGCCAAGATTTCTGGTGAAGAAGAAGCGGAGGGGATATATCCCACAGTCGCATTGCAGGAACTTTCCCTTGATTGCCCGACTTACCGTGGATTCGTGGATGCCGACCCGGTCGGCCAGGCCGGCCATAGTTAGCGGCGCAAGTCCGCTTGCACAGCCCCCGAAAAAATCCTTCTGGGCATCAAGTATCGCTTCGGAACACCTTATTAGGGTGCTTCGGCGCTGGGAGATACTGTTTATGAGCCACTTTGCCTGCCGCAGCTTATCCTCTAAATAACTTGTGAGCTCCTTGTCTGCGCTCTCCTCAAGCAGGCCTCTGTAGAACGAATTTATATGTAGGTTTGGCAGTTCTGCATCCCCGGTCAAAATCTCAAAGGCGTTACCTGTTTTAACGATAATCACATCCGGACGTATGTAGTTTACAGATTCTCCTGAATTAAAAGCCGCTCCCGGCCTGGGATTCAGGGTCCGGATAAGTCCAACGGCGTTACGGACGGCAGCCTCCGGTTCGCACATCGCTTTGGCAATGGCACCGAACTGGTTTTTGGACACTTTCTCCAAGTGATTCCTCACTATTTTCAGAGCCAGTTCTGTTTTGTCCATCCGGCTAAGCTGCAGCTCCAAACAGTCCTTTAAGTCTATGGCGCCGACCCCGACCGGGTCCATGGTACGGATAAGGGCCACGGCCTCCTCCATCAGTCCTGCAGGTACAATAAGGATTCCGGCAAGCACCTCCGGGCTTTCCGGCAGATAGCCGTTTTCATCTAAATTTGCGGCTACAAATCGTGCTGCCCTGTACAGGCTTTTTGGGAGGTGCATGGCGTCCAACTGGGTCTCGATATGGGTTTGCAGACTCTCCTCCATAAGAGGTACGGAAGCGAGCATCAGTGGATCGAAGCTATCCTCCATGTCGAATTTGGTATAGTAGCGGTTCTGCCGGTCTTTTGCTTCAAGCCAGCGGAGCCTTTGCAGCAGCGCTATGTTCTCGTCATCGGACGCAGACTCCTCCGCGTCTAAAACCGGATTTTCCACCAAGGCCTCGCCTATATGCTCCACAAGCTCCTGATGGCTCATCTGGAGGATATTCATAGATTGTATCTGCTGATGCGACAGCATTTGCGACTGTTTCAGTTCCATATTCATTTCCATGCCGGCGCCTCCCTTTTGGTACAAATTGTAAAATATCCGCACTGAAGTTTATGGTCACAAATATTCTAACACATTATCGCCAAAATTCCCACTGGTATTTATCTCTTATAATCGCAGTTTCAACAAAAGAAATCCATATTACTGCCGTCCGGTACGAACAGGAGGATTTTGGATAATACCCTTTTTGCTTGACTTTGCCGCAAAAAGTAGTATATCATGAAATATAAACAGGCCTCTATCTTATATGCCGTATCATATACCTTTCCCATTTTTAAACACACTCCTTTGTTCTCCATCTTCTGCGTATTTTGACTGAGTCTGTCAAGCCGGGTATAGGTCGCTCGTTCTATGGAGGATTAACCATGTCCAGAATGACAATCAAAAACATTGTGAATCCGAAGCTGCTTCAAGGGGAGCAGGCAGTTTTTTTCCCGGAAGACACGATTTTATCGGATTTGGAGCTGGGAGACATTCCGAATTCTGCCCAATTCGTCGGTGCGACGGATACAGACGGTCGTTGTACCGGCATGGTATCGGCATCGCGGCTGCGCTTCATTCTTCAGACGAACAGTAAAAAGAAGTTGACACCCCTTCTGGATGAGTTGGCAGAGGGTATTATTGCCGTAGATATGGACGGCATTATTTTTTATGTGAACCCTGCATATACCAGAATTCTGGGAGTGCCTGCCGGGAAAATTTTAGGCAAAAATATGCATATTATCGAAAATAGCGCCAACCTACTGGAGGTTTTAAACACCGGAGAACCAATCGTTCGTGAAAAGCAATTAATTCAAACCGTGCAGCGTTATGTATCAGTGCGTATGTTCCCGCTCATAATCCACGGGGAAATGGTGGGCGCTGCATCTATATTTCATGACACCACCGAAATCAATCATCTGAATTTTGAATTGGAACGCGTGTCCCAAAGAGCAGCCGAATACAACCGACAGATTGAAGCACAGGTGGTGCTTCGAGAAAACAATATTATTGGTGAAAGTCGCAGTTTTATTAACAGTGTCATGAAGGCTACTGCTGTAGCGGCCACCGATGCAACCGTCCTTCTTCGCGGAGAAAACGGTGTAGGCAAAGAGGTCTTTACCCGGTTGCTCCATCAGAACAGCAGCCGAAAAAGCAAACCATTTATTGCCATGAACTGCGCGGCGATTCCGGAAAGTCTAATCGAAAGCGAGTTGTTTGGCTATGAGGAAGGCTCGTTTACCGGCGCAAAACGCGGTGGACAGTTGGGAAAATTTCAGCTCGCAGAGAGCGGTACGTTATTTTTAGATGAAATCGGCGATATGCCGCAAGCTATGCAGGCCAAACTGCTACGCGTTCTTCAGGAGGGCGAGATTGAGAAAATCGGTCGACAGGGCTCCATTGCCATCGATGTCCGGCTGATTGCGGCTACTAACCAGCCTCTTGAGCAGATGGTTGAGGATGGACGATTCCGCCGCGATCTGTTTTACCGTCTCAACGTTGTGCCGATTGAGATACCGCCTTTGCGAGAACGTGAGCATGATGTGATCCTCCTTGCGTCCCACTACCTTGAGCAATACAACCAAAAGTACGGAAAGCAGATTAGGATATCAGAAGACGTATATCAGTTGTTCTTAAAATATCCATGGCCGGGAAATATACGTGAGCTACAGAATGTTGTGGAGAGCTGTGTCGTCTTGTGCAGCCGGGAGACCATCCAAATAGAGGATCTGCCCGACAATATGATTCACGTAACGTCTAACGGTATGGTGGCTGATTCTGCTGCGATTTCCAATCAATTTCCGGAACGGCTGGACGACGCAGTGGCCTCCTGTGAGCGGGCAACCATCCTGGCAGCGCTAAATGCTAACGGACAGAATCGGCAAAAGGCAATTGAATGTTTGGGCATTTCCCGCAGAACCTTCTACCGGAAGGTTCTGCAATATCAGATCCCCCTGTATTGAAACATGAGCCAATTATGGCACTCGTGCTATAATTGGCTCATGTTTTTTTAATTTGTGCCAATTATGGCACAAATTAGAAGTATCATCCTCAAAAAACTCATATATCAGCTGTTTTTAAGTTGGCACGCCATTTGCTTTATTATAATTGCAAGACACAAATCCGGACAGGAGACAATGCTATGAATCAATTACTCAGCGATCGTGTCATTATCGGGTGTTCTCTGACAGGAATCACCACGCCCAACCTTCATCTGAGCCACGGCAAACTCGTGACTAATGTTGCGCCGGTTGAACGAGCCGCTGCTCTGGTTCGCATCGCAAACAAAAGAGCTGCTATTTCAGCAGAGGCCGGAGTGATTTTAGACATTCCGCCGCTAAAGAAAGAGGTG
>Ga0153972_1000071_pt1 | contig 26929 bp, 26 predicted proteins | sample TSGA056MetaG_FD_104732 | JGI IMG/M metagenome (GOLD analysis project Ga0153972, IMG submission 104732) | Attine ant fungus gardens microbial communities from Georgia, USA - TSGA056 MetaG | ecosystem: Host-associated > Fungi > Mycelium > Unclassified | place: USA: Georgia, George L Smith State...
ATATAGGAGTGCTATTGTTCTTGAAATAGAGATAACCTAACCATCTTAGAGCAGTCCTTTGTTCTATTCAAGGACAGATGATAATTTATAGATAAAAATCAGTGTCATGTACAAACAATGAGGACCTTGTATCTCCATGGGATCTTATCGCCTCGGGATCTATTTATAGCCGAAAGAAGCGCATTGAAGAGAGCTTAACGATGGTTGTTGAAGCGAACGATTACGTTAAGCGGTTCCTGAGATATTGGCGATTTAGTGTCTGGTGACTTGGTGATCACTGACTGATCTGCTGATAGCTCGGTGAATACTGATTGCTTTGAGACGTTTTTGGTACCGTTCGAAAGGTCTTCTTAAGGGCTTTTGGTGGCCATTTAGATCATCGAAATCGGTCAAGTATTTCTGGAGTTATGGTCTAAATGAAGTTTGTGACAGTTAGTTAGGGACAGTGGGTAAATGGCCTAGACAAAACTTGTATCCCTGTCTAAGACCTAACCTCCATATCAAGTAGGCTTATATTTAGTCTTTTGCTATCAGCTCCATGCTACTGGTCTATTATGATTAGTCTACATAAGGGAACAATGGTAGCCTCTTAAAGTGTATAGGATCCAAACCTGAGGATGGCCTGAGGATGTTGATATAGTAAGAGAAACTATCTCCATTTTTGAATATACCATACAAAGACATTGATCTACTTTCATTGGCAATCATCTCCTATTGTAGAAGCAAAACAACAACTAAAATACAATTGTATTATGATGATAGTGTTTATGCACAACAATAAGAATAATATAAGAAGGTATAATATAAAGTGATAGAGGGAGAATAGTTTTAGTGGTTGGATAAATAATAGATCTATTCTAGAAATCCTCTTGCAAAGTTAGCATCCAATCATGCTGGAATTGCTATAAACAGTCAGTCTAACTTTTTCTTTTCCTTATTTATTGTATAATAAATTGTTTTCCCCTATCTGTTGAAACTGAACTTTAATAGGAGGAACTTTGTGATTTGTGTAGTAGATAGATAAAATAGATTAGTTCTTGTCAATAGCATGATAATTCCTGTTGATGTATACACTCTAGACCAGCTAAGTCTGCTAGTCATGTCCAAGTATCAGATTGCTAAATTGTCTCAACATAAATAGTTGTACTCCATAATTTAATAACATTATTAGACATGATGTAGAGTACCCCTTCTCTAGGATACCAACCAATTCCCATAGTTTCATTAGTAATACCACTATGTCCCTTCCACCTGCAAAGAAAGATATTAGCAACAACTCTACAAAGAATGCTATCACAGTTTCTGTTAACACAATTCTCTATGATCAGGATATCAACCATAAGGTCCTTGTACAATCTCTCTATTTAGCTAGCTGGTTCTTACTTCATCTCTTAGATCTATCTTTTTGGTGCCATTGAGGCCTTCTGACATAGCCATCTTCCCACCAACAAGCAGCTCAACAGAAGTCTTGAATATGTTCAGGATTACTCTCCTCTCAACATTGACCAGCTTTCTCCATAGAGTCACAAGCTTATCCAGGATCTCTATGAGATCATTAATACCACCTGTCTTATTCTACAAGACAAAAATACAGATGAACTATGGTAGAACTTTATTTGGCATACATAAGATATTGACTGAGATATCATTGCTCCCAGTAACCCTACAGACTGTCTTTCCCTCAACCGAAAAACTGTGAAAAACTGCTAGATCTGATAGCAAGAAAGGTTAAAAATTGTATACTCAATCTTAAGAATCTAATCTGACTATTCTATTATAGTTGCTTGACATTTACGCACTCTTCTTTATATTATCCTTACCAATTCTGAGGTCTACAAACTGTTTTCTGACTTTTCAGTCATTGGACGAGATCTTATTTCCAAAACTGCTGCAAAAGCATCTGAAACCATAGCTCTATTAGAAGAAGAGCTGTGGCATACTGATGAAGTTGCTCCAGAAGATTAGTTTATATCTGCAGGTGGTTGATATGTAGGACTTGACATGACATCCACTTTTGAAGCTTCTATTCCTGGTACAAGGTCCACCATTTGGAGCTATTCCAATAGCCATAGAGCTTGACTTTATTCTCAGGAAGGAGCTCTTTGTCCAATTAGTGATATCCAAGAAAGAGATGTACTGTGTTAGATTAGTAGGGAAAGAAGTAGCTTAAGAGGTTGGTGGCCATGCCCATGGTCATGCACAAGATATCTATACATCAGACATACCTGATCAAGAGATGTATGTCAAAAAGGCTGGCTTTATGGATAAAATAAAGGATGTTACTATATATTGATATTTTCATGACCTGGCAACTATTGACACTTTGAATAGCAAAATCTTTCTAATTGTATCCCTTTGCAACATAGAGATTATGCTCAAGAACAGTTTTATTATGGATGCCACTTTCTCACTGAAGAGTACTTTCCTCCAGAGAGATGTAAGCAATTTATTTTTTGGACCAAGAAAGTTGTTTTAGAATACCAAAAATACAATAACTACCAAACATCCATTTGACAGCTTTTTAACTACATTCAAAATTATGTCAAGCATGGTTGCTAGATGACAAATCAACAACTATCTCAAAGCGCCTTTTTATAGTATAGCCATTTTTGGCCATATATATTTGACAGCTGAAAAATCATAAAGGATAAGCATATACTGTCATAAACTTCATTTAGACCATAACTCTGGGAATACTTGACCAATTTTGACAATATAAATAGCCACCAAAAGCCCTTAAGAAGATCTTTCAAATGGTACCAAAAATGTCTCAAGGTGATCAATATTCACTGAGTTATCAGTAGATCAGTTAGTGATTACCAAGTCACCAGACACTAAATTGCTGATATCTTGGGAACTACTTAATATAATTGTTCACTTCAATGACCATTATGAAGCTCTCTTCAATGTGCTTTTTTTGGCTATAAATAGATCCTGAGGTGATAAGATCCCATGGAGATACAAGGTCCTCATTGTTTGCACATAACACTGATCTTTACCTATAGATTATCATCTGTTCTTGAATAGAACAAAGGACTGCTCTAAGATGGTTAGGTTATCTCTATTTCAAGAACAATAGCACTCCTATATATAGAACAATAGATAGTGATTATGTAGTAGGCTGTCCTGGTGCATAGACCACCACAATTATATATTTAAGAACTGTATATCTAAGGATAAACCTTGGACTTAACAACATCTTTTGCTACTTGTCTAACTTTGCTTTTTTGAGCACTTTGATTATTAAATCAACCAATCACAAATCAGTAAGTGGCCATTTGTGATACATACATCTTTCTCTATGCAAGCTCCAGATCTTGCTAAAGCACTTTGTGAACAATACTTCTTTGGATAGTACAATAGATACTGTCAACATTATAATTGGTAACTTCAGACAAGATCCTCATCTTTATTGTTGGTTCTAAGACATAAATATATACATCTGTAGAGTATAGAAATGGCTATATTTATTGTTGTTTTGCTCAATCTTTTATTTAGATTCTTTTAGAACTAGACTATGTTTTAGAAGAACATTGTAGTCATCATAGCAATGAGTTGTGCAAGTCCAGTCAACAATCCTATGATGTTAGGTATTGAAGGCAGTTTGATGACCTATTTGGAAACATCAGTTTATGGTTTAAGGCTATAGATGAAGATCTAGTAAGTAGACTTATTAGTAAAGTACTATAAAAATACTTAATCATCAACAGCTCAATAAGCAATTGGAGAGGATTGGGCTCAGCTCACTAAAGATCTTCTATTTGACAGCGAGAGTAGTCTGAAGTTTAAGCCCAAGCTGTGGAACAATATTTGTAAAGTTATTCTACTACAGCTTATTAAACAGATGGGTTTGATATGCCTTGTCTAATCCCATTATTCACTATCTTCTTTCAGGTTGGCTATATTCCCATTCCTTGTATTGAATACACTAATGACAACTGAACCTTATTGTGGAGAATCTTGCTTTGCAAGGTTGTAACCCACTTCCAAATATTATCTCATTTGAAGCAAACAATTATATCAAATTCTTACCATATGATGTGATTATAGGTAATAATTGACACTGCATTACACTGCATTTGGAACAGATGCAGGCTAACTTACAGGATGTCATGTTCTACTATAGATTGAAGGGTGTGTTAAAGATAACAGATTCTGGATTAGTAAATGTACTGCTTGGTAGACATGGATTAATCGTGAGTGTGTTCCATACATCTATTGCATTCAAATTCATACCTTGTGATTCTAGTTAAACATCATTCTCTGCTCCACTACTTGTAATAAGTCCTTTGTTTTCAAAGTTGATTTGGTTTATATCAAAGTTGATTTGCTGAAGTTTTCAATCCACAATGCCAAGCATAGTTTTCTTAATGTCTTGAAAGAGGTATGTTGATCTTCTCAGTTATTCCAGCTAAAATGAGGCCAAATCAAAAGCCAAAAAGAAAAGATTGCCACTATTCTATTGCACCTCTGCAATACCCTACCATATGCAGTACCACACTATATCTTGTCACAAATTGTTACACATTGTTACATATTCTTGCACTGCAGAAATTACCAGTATTATACTACTAGAATCTTTAAGTAGATATTATCTTTTGAGTTATAGAGATATCAAGCTTGGTGATTGTATTGTCTTAGGTCAAAAATATACATTTATCTAGATTTCTCTATATATTTTCATAGCATACCTCCTGATAGAACATAGTTAATTATTACACTACAACCTCACTAAATATGTTCTCAAGTATGGCAGAAAGTAGTCTGGACATGATTTAAATGAATATATATAAACTTATTCTTGGTTTAAGAACTGCTCTAACCTATTACCCTTATACCCATTTTCTGTTTTTATTTCCATATCAATATATATGTTTATTCTCTTTCTAAACATCTCAATAACCTTAGAGTTACCCTTAATATAGCATATAGTAACTACAATACAAAGTAGAACAAGAGATAATATTAATTGTTGACAATATTATTGCAATGTAATATATTATTATACAACTCAAGTTGAGTTAATTCAGTAGCTACATCTTTGAGGGTTATAAAGAGAACTTGATGGGGTTCTCAATCAATTGTACTGGCTACTTATACAAGTATACTATTTGCTCTCATTTATATTGATGGTATTCTACAACCAGCTAAGAGGCTACTGGTTTAATTCCCTTGTCCATCATTCTATAAATACATATCTTTGGTTATAGTCAAGGCAACTTATGATAGTATCCCCCTCTTAAAGGTCTTTATCCTGAGGACTTTACAATTCATTATATGGATCTTGTAAGTTATCTATTTCATCTTCTTCATCCCATTTTTCTACCCTTGGTCCCTCTATTTCTTGTTCCTCTTCTTTCTAGATTATTTCCAATGTTCTTCTCCTCTGTATTCTTTTCCAATGTCTCTAATTTCTTTCCAATTGTCCCTAATATTCTTGATCAAACCTCTTATCATCCCATCTATATAGTGTCTTTACTGTATATCTCCCTGGTAATTCTCCTTTATGAAACTCTTTGCAATCTTCTTTTCTTGTCTGTCTTGACTCCTCTCCATACTCTTTTTCAAACCTATCTACTAGGTCTCTTGCATTTCCTAAGTTCTCTCTTAGTTCTCAAGTATCTTCTTCTGCTGTATATCTCTTCTATCATACTAGGTACATATTCTTCCCTCTAAACTTTCTTTTATTTAATATTTTTTCCACTTCATATTCTTTTTTCTCTTTGACTATTACTAGAAGAGGCCATTCCTTTTTCTGTCCCTCTACTTGATCTTTGTATATATGTACTCTACTGACATTTACTACTGGATGTCACAAAAAAGTGACTACTAAATAGTGACATGGAGGTATAACAAAATACCTGTTTAAAGAACTACATAAATAGCTAAACCCTCATTAGCAAGTAGCCTTGCTAATATCATCCTTTTGGTATAGTAGTAAACCATACAGTATGTGACTACTGGTCTATAGTACAACTGTAATACTAGGTGTATTTTCATTGTACTTGGTAACTCCAGTTTGATTATATTTGTTAATATAATCCTTTTTATCTTATAAGGACCCACAAATTGCTCCATCAATTTTTCTGAACATCTTTTCTTTATTTGAAACCTAAGATCTTTTGTACTCAAGAGTAGCCAGTCATCTACTCTATACTCCTTTGGTTCACTTCTTTTTTTTATTCATATATTTTCTTATTTCTTCTTGACTCTTTCTTAGTACTACCTCTGCTTCTTCATGTACTTCTTTCATTCTCTTCACAAACTCTTCTGCTCTCTCAAACTTTCCCTTTTTTCTTATCTCAAATCCCATACATAGATCTTGTCCATTATTTGTCTTGAATGGTAACACTTTTGTACTTGTCTGCACTTTGTTGTTGTATGCAAACTCTGCCATTGCTAACCAATCTGGCCACTGTTCCTGATGGTGATCAATGAACATTCTCAAGTATTGTTCTAGTTCCTGATTCATTCTTTCCATCTGACTATCTGTTTGTAAATGATAGGCTGTTGACAATTTGATGTTGATCCCCAACATTTGATTTAACTCCCTTATTATTTCTACTGCAAACTGTGCTCCTCTATCTGTTATAATACTTTTTGGTAATCCATGTAATTTCCAGACATTATCTTGGAACAGTCTTGCCACTCCTTCCATCAAAGTCCTTTCTGTAGTAGACACAAAGTGTGCCATTTTTGTTATTCTATTACATACTATCAGGATTGTGTTATATTCCTGTGCTAGTAGTAACTTTGTAATAAAGTCTACTGTTATATGACTCCAGGGTTTTTCTGGTACTGCATTAGACATTAATTTTCCTGCTAGTACCTCTGTGCAATTTTTGTTCCTTTGGCATGCATCACAAGATTCTACATACTTTTTGACTTCCTTTGTTACTTTTGGCCACCAAAAGTTTCTAGTGACCAATTCTGTTGTCTTTCACTATCCTTTGTATTCTCCTACTGGTGTATCATAGTGTAACCAGATTACTTCCATCCTTAACTTCTCATCTTATAGCACATATACCTTCTCATCTCTTAGCATCAGGCCATTCTCTTCTCTTTATTCTTTTTCTCTTAATATCTTTACTCTTGCTTGTTTCATTTTCTCTACTAATTTTATTACTTTGTCATCTTTTGCATCTGACTTTCTGATTTTCTCTAGCAGATCTACTCTTTCAATTACCACTTCCATTATTTGCATTGTTCTCACTTCTAATCTATTACAAACTTCATTAGGACCATAACTCCAGGAATACTTGACCAATTTCAACAATCTAAATGGCCACCAAAAGCCCTTAAGAAGACCTTTCAAATGGTACCAAAAATGTCTCAAAGCGATCAGTATTCACTGAGTTATTAGCAGATCAGTCTGTGATCACCAAGTTACTAGACACTAAATTGCCAATATCTCGGGAACCACTTAACATAATTGTTTACTTCAATGACCATCATGAAGCTCTCTTTAATGCACTTCTTTTAGCTATAAACAGAACCCAAGGAAATAAGATCCCATGGAGATACAAGGTCCTCAATGTTTGTACATGACACTAATCTTTATCCATAGATTATCATCTGTCCTTGAATAGAACAAAGGACTGCTCTAAGATGGTTAGGTTATCTCTATTTCAAGAACAATAGCACTCCTATATATAGAACAATAGGTAGTGATTATGTAGTAGGCTGTCCTTGTGCACAGACTACTATAATCATGTATTTAAGAACTATATATCTGAGGATAAACCTCAGACTTAACAACATCTTTTGCTACTGTCTAAACTTTGCTTTTTTGAGCCTTTTGATTATTAAATCATCAACTCACAAATCAGTAAGTGGCCATTTGTAATATAGGAGTTAGAACAGTACTTAAGAATGTTTATTGACCATAGACAAGAACAATGGCCAGACTGGTTGGAGACAGTAGAGTTTTTATACAACAATAAAGCACACTTGAGTACAAAGACATCGCTCTTTAAAGCAAACTATAGGCAAGATCCTAGGATGGGGTTTAAAGGAAGAAAGAAGAGGAAATATAAAGAAGCAGAAAAATTCATAATAGAGATGAAAGAGATTCAGAAGGAAGCTAAGATAGTACTAGGAAAGACATAGGAGGAGATGAAGAAATATGCAAATAGAAAAAGAGGAAAAGTCAATGAGTATAAAGTAAAAGACTTGGTTATGCTCAGCATTAAAGATCTGAAATATCAAATGGTTGGTAGGAGGACAGAAAAGTTGACGGAAAGGTTTATAGGCCTTTGTAAAGTGAAGAAAATCATATTAGCAAATGCAGTTGAATTGGAGTTACCTAGTACAATTAGGATACATAGATACATAGGGCAAGCAGAGGGGCAGAGGAAGGAGCAACCAGCTCCAGTCATAATTGAGGGAGAAGAGGAATAGGAGGTCAAGAGAATATTGAATAAGTAATAGATTAAAGAGAAGAATAAGTATCTAGTACAATGAAAGAGATTTACAGCAGAGTTAGATACTTGAAAAGGGAAGGAAAATCTGGGAAATGCAAAGGGGGTAATAGAGAAGTTTGAAAAGGAGTACAGAAGAGATATGGAAGACATCAGAAGACAAGAAAGAGAAGAAGAGATATTTAGAAGAGGAAAATTACTAGGAAGATTTACAGTGAGAAAATTATTTGGATAGTCAGATAAGAAGTATAATAAGGAATACTAGGCAAGGTTAGAAAGAAATTGGAGGAGATGGAAAGGAGGAAGAACAAGGGGGTGAAGAATAATAGAAACAATAAAGAAGGAGAAGAAGGAGAAGAAAATCAAACAGAGAGACTTAGGAATAAAGAAGTGAACAGAAGAAGATGACAATGAAATGGAGAACATTTGTGATCCCTATTACGAGCTGTAGAGATCCTTGGGATGGAGAACCTTGAAAGGGGAGTGATATTATGACTTGGCCAAATGGCTAAGTTATTATTTATATTTCTTTTCTTTTTCTTTTTCTTTAATTAGGAAATCAACAGACATACAAGAGGGAATGACTCAAAAGAGATGTGTAGGACTTTATAAATAGAAGTAAGTAAAAAATGTATATAAGTAATGTATAGCAATCAAATGAGAACTCTATCGAGTTTTCTTTGTTAGCTCAGACTAGGAGTAGGTCTAAGGTGTTACGGTCTAAGTCTTACAACTGGGGATTCAACTAGCTTCCTCCACTACCTGGCATCTACAAATTGACAGATAGATGGAGCATGTCAATCAGAAACTCAATCAGTATCTATGTCTGTTCATTAACAAGTGACAAGATGACTGGCATGACTTGCTACCAATAGTGGAATTCCAGTACAACAACCATGTATATGCCTCCACCTGGTAGACTCTGTTCCTGCTCAATACTGAACAGACCCTCTATATGGGTTTTGAACCTAGGTAGCATCTCTTTGGACTAGAAACAGTAAACAAGTTCTTGAAGCAGATAAAGGTAGTGGTTGAAGAAGCCAAGGCTGCAATTCAGAAAGCACAAGTATTATCAATAGGCAGTGAATGCTCTTAGTGATCACCCTAGGTAGATGTTCAAGAAGAACTCGATAGAGTTCTTCCTTGGATTGGACTACTACTTATACTATTTTACAGTGGCTGTACTACTACCAGTCTATGATTATATGTTCTTCCAGGATGTTCTATGGTCACTTGACCTTGTCACATGATTTGGTTTTCTAAGTTCCCACACTATTTATACCTTGACCTCATTGTATGACTTGAGATTTTGGATTAAGTATTTAAATGCATAGGAGACCATTTCCTTCTTGGGACTTTCATAACAATAAGAGAATATGATAAGGTACTATAACCAAAGAAGATCTCCAGCCCCAGTGTTTCACCCAGGAGACTGGGTTTTCCTTGATACAACCAATATTAAAACTATACATCTGTCTCTGAAACTGTCGTATTGTTATCTCAGATCTTTTATAGTAGAACAATAAGTGGGACCCCTCATTTACAGCCTCAAACTATCACATGTAATAAAGAAACTCCATCCTGTGTTCAACATAGTAAAGCTGTCCACTACTCTAGACAATCCCATCCCCAGAAGAAGACCTAGACCTCTACTGCTGCCTATTATCATTGATGGAGAAGAAAAATGGAAGGTAAAAGAGATCTTGGATAGTTGCTGGCACCAAAGGAGATTCCAATTCCTGGTAAAGTAGAAGGGATTCAGAAGGGAGCACAACTCTTGGAAAGCAGTTTCTGATGTTTTAGCATTAAGTCTCTTAGTGGAGTTCTACCACAACTATCCTGCAGCTCTGAGACACATCCAACAAGTAGACTTTGATGTCATTTTTCATTCTGGAACCATTACTTTGAGATGCAACAATCTTGAAGGGAGGATGTATCATAGTTATGCTATAGACCAGTAGTCATATACTGTATGATTTACTACTATACCAAAAGGGTGATATTAGCAAGGCTATTTACTAATGAGAGTCCAGCTATTTATGTAGTTGAACAGATATTTTGTTATACCTCTATGTTACTATTTAGTAGTCACTTTTTTGTGATAGAGTGAGTATAAGAGGACCCTACCAATACTGCCCCTGAAATATCAGACTCATAGCCCAGAGTGACCCTACACTTAATTAAATATTACTATGTAATATTTAATTTCCTTTAGCTTAACTCAGAAACTTTTAACCTGACTAACAGGACTATAGAATCAGAGACACCTTAGCAGTAGGAGTATATATACTGTAAAAGTATGCCCTAGGAGCCTTATCCTAATCTCTAAGAATTCTCCTGGAGGTAAGTTGTAACATATTTAGGAGTATAATATTACTAAGGATTCTCCTGGAGTCTACACTGCTCCAGTTGTCCTTATAGATTACTTCCACTCTCAACTTTTGTGGCATATATATCTTTCCATCTCTTAGTATTAGATTATCCTCTTCTTACCACTCTTTATCTTTTAATATCTTCATCCCTGCTTGTTTCATCTCTTTTATTACTTTTATCACTTCATCGTCTTTTGTATTTGACTTTCTGATTTTTTCTAGCAAATCTACTCCTTTAATCACCACCTTTATTACCTATGTTGCTCTCACTTCTAACTACTCCTTTTTTTACTAGTACTCTATTCTTATTATCTCTTTCTATACCAATCTACTAGTCTGGTCATCTACTTAGACTATCTGCTTGTCCCATACTACTTCCCAGCACATGTTTCAGGTGGAAGTCAAATCTTAATAGATATAGAGTTTATTGTGCTTGTTTCCTGTTTAACTTCTGGCTGCTCATAAAATATTCAAGGTTTTTATGATTGCTCTAGATCTCAAATCTGTCTTGTATATCTTTCAGTAAATGCTCTTACTCTTCTAGACACCTGATGATTGTCAACATCTCTTTATTATGAATCTCATAATTTCTTTCTGTTTCATTCAACAATTTTGAGATAAAGACCACTAGCCTTTACTTTTTATCTTCAAACTTCATCAATAATACTCCTTCTGTTGCATACTCTAATATATCTACTTCTACTCTTATCTCCTTGTTCAAGTCAGGCGCTACTGGCACTGGTCTTATTGTAAACATTCTTTCTAACTCCTTAAACACTGCTTCCTGTTCCTCTCCCCAATTCCACTTTTTGTTATGGAATTACATTGGGACTATGACTATTATTAGCCCTGGACTGATAACAAGTAAATGATAGAAGAGATAATAGCAATAAAAGATAAAAAAGACAAAGATAATACAATAAATGATATATTAGTACATCAAGATTAGATTGGACTTTAAACTTGACTGGACTAATTATAGACATTGGACTGCAAAAGAAACATTGGATAAACCTTGGGATAATTATAGACAAATTTTATAATAGTTATGAACTTTAGGATAAATGGAGAAACCTTGAACTAACCCATTTATAGACTCTGACTCAACTAGTCACTTACTGTTACTTACTAGTACTTAGGATAGTAGTTTCTGTAACGTTACTAGTTAGAATAAATATAATCCAGAAAGAGAAGGGAACAGCAAGTTCTCTCTTTTTATAGTTCATCTAAAAACCTACTTCTCTTGGAATCCCACATTCTCTCCAGTCCTTGGACTAACTTGTGAAGTATAACTAAAAGCCTCAATATTCATTCTTTTAATATAACTCTTATGAAAACCTTAACTAGACCCTTTGTAGAGAGGCAAAGAGATATCAAGTATTAACATAGGCTCAAGGTTGAAGCATATATTCACCCTTGTAGTCTAGAGTCTTAATAATATATGGTCCCTTACTGTCCTTAACTTCTTCTTTTCTTTAATTATCATATCAATATGAAGGTCTCTGCTGGATTGGGAACTGTCAAGTATCTGAGCAAGTATATCTATAAGAGTTCTGACAGAACAACTATGGAGATTAGTGGTAGGGTGTAGGATGAGATCAGAGTACACTTAGATAGTCAGTTTATTGGTCTAACTAAAGCTTGCTAGAAGATCTTTGAGTTCAACATGTATGGAAAGTCATTAGCTGTCCAATGTCTTTCTGTTTATCTTTCCAATAAGCATTATGTCAACTTTCATGCATACTAGACTGTCAATGAAGTATTAGCCAGGCAAAATGTAGAGAAGACTCAGCTTACTACTTGGTTTAATTACAACTTTGTACATAATAATGGTTTGGGCCTTATCTACTGGCAGTTTCCTCAATACTATATCTAGAATGCTAAAGTCAAGTTATAGTATCCAAGACAACATGCCAAGGTAATTGAAAGGATGTACTTTATGTTACTATCAAAAAGAAAGCAGTTCTTTTTATGACTTCTCTTGACTATATTTGAAGGTAGAAAAAGTTGGAAACATCTAAGAACCTGGAATGGCCAAGTGTTTGTCACATTCAAGGAGGTATATATGGAAAGAGGATTACTAGAGAATGATCATGAGTAGAGGATTTGCTTGGAGGAAGCAATTGCAATGTAGCCTGGAGTAGCATGTTGTTAGTTGTTAACAGTGATCTTGCTAACTGATAAAGTGGCTGAGCCTTATGTTCTCTGGGATCAATTCAAAACTGGACAATGTGATGATATCAAGCATAAACTACATCATATGAGCTACTACCAAGCTGACCAGGAGATACCAGAGGATGATATTTATGATTATGGCCTTTGGGATCTAAACAGAATGTTGGTAGGAATAGGAAGAAGTCTTGCTGAGTTTCTATCTATGTCTCTTCCATAGCAACAGTGGAGTCACAGAATACCCAATTCTCTTACAGGCTGAACAGTATAATACAGATAAAATGGCAACTTTGGTAAATAAGCAGAGGGCAATGTTTAATCCTGAACAAGCTACTGCTTTTGATGCTGTTTTGAAGTCTGTCACCAACAACCAAGATCATCTTTTCTTTATTTATGCTGCTAGTGGTTGTGGAAAGACATTTCTTTGTAACACTATTACTGCTGAGGTTAGGAGAAGAGGACAGGTAGTACTGTGTGTAGCATTATCTAGAATTGCTACTTTTTTGCTGGATAGAGAAAAAACATCTCATTCATGCTTCAAAATTCCTCTTTCTATTAATGAGGACTCTATGGCTGGACTGAAATAGAATAGTTACATATTTCTAGTCATTCAACAGACCAAGGTTATTATTTGGGATAAAGTTCCTATGCAGCACAAGTATAATATTGATGCTGTTGATCAATGCCTGAAAGACTTGCTTAAAGTAAGTGATCACTTGCACTTAATAGCTGTTGAATTGACATATTATCTAGAATGATCATCCATTTGGTGGAATTACAGTGGTATTTGAAGGGGATTTTTGTCAAACTTTACCTGTGGTATCTAAAGGAATATATTAACAAGTGGTAGCAGCATCTCTTTGTAGAAGAAATCTATGGAGATATATTAAGTTCTTACATCTCAAACACAATATGTGCTTGGGCCACTCTGAAGCTGATAATTAACATGCTCAGTGGTTGTTGGAAATTGGTGCTGGATCAACTGAAGATGATAATGAGATGATACAAGTTCCTCAGTCTATGGTTTACACTAATCTTAATACTCTTACCAACAGGATTTATCCAGGAATTGGAAACCCAAGAGTTCAAGATGACCAATACTTCTTGGAGCATATTATTCTCTGTCCTAGAAATGAGATGCATACTATTAATGAAACTATTCTCCAACAGTTCAATCCAGTACCAAATACAGAGGTCCATATGCTAAGAAGTATAGACTCTGTGTCTAAGAAAGATAGAATACACTATGCCTATCCTGCAGAGTTTCTTCAACAACTCAATAGTAGTGGATTGTCTCTTGCTTTACTTTGTCTCAAGGTTAGCTGTTCAGTTATCTTATTGAGGAGCTTGGATCTAGGAGAAGCAAGAATAGGAGATTTAAAGAAAAGGTTGTGTTGATTCCAAGAATCAGGTTATCACCTAATACAAACACATTGCCTGTGCCACTCAAGAGACTTCAATTCCCAGTCAAGCTGGCCTTTGCTATAACTATCAACAAGTCTCAAGGACAATCAGTAGAGCATGTGGGGATTAATTTGCAAATATCAGTATTCTCCTATAAATAGCTTTATGTAGCATTTTCAAGATATACTTTACTATTGAACATTTCAGTACTTCTTCTAGAACAGAGCCAGAAGAGCAGAAGGACACTTAATGTAGTATATAAAGAGGTATTTAATAGTATTAGATTATAGATTGTATATATATGGACAATAGACTTAAGATTGATTTTTACTGCAATTTGGAGAATAAGTGAGTGAAATTAGTTAAAAACAAAGTGCACAGAAAGTTGAAGAAGAGAGCATAGTAAACTAACTTCAATATACACTTAACTATTTAGAATTAGTAGAGAATTCAAGTCAGACTATAGACCTAGATAAAAGTCTTGTCTAGTTTAATAGATATGCAAGACCAAATGTGGGATGATAGGCCTAAGTAATTGATTATGTAAAAATTATATAAGTATTTGTCAGTTTTAGCTAAGAATTGGTTATCAAATTTCTTCCCATATACTCTTTTTTCACTTAATTTCACTCAATTCACTCAATAAATTTTACAAAATTCAAATAAATTCAAATAAATTCAGAAAAAATTAGAAAAAACTGCAGAAAAGACTACAAACATTACTACTAGAAGTTATTGAAGAAAGAAAGTATAGCAGACTGCAGACTATTGGAGGAAAATAGTATAACAGACTGTATATTATTGGAGAAAAGTAGTATAGTGGACTGGAAACTATTGGAGGAAAATAGGATAATGGACTACAAACACTACTACTATAAGTTATTGGAGGAAAGAAGTATAGCAAACTGAAAACTGTTGGAGGAAAATAGTATAGTAGACTGGAGATAAGACTACTGGCAGTTATTGAAGAAAAGAAGTATAGTGAACTGCAATCTGTTGGAGGAAAGGAGTATAATAAACTGCATACAGTACTGTAGTGACTTAGTCTGAGATAACTTAACTATACTTCTGGTCTGAGTTGACAAGAAGAACTTAATGGAGTTTTCATTCAATTCTATATACTACTTATATATTTACTATATAGTCTATATATTACTTTCCCATGCTCATTATATGACTCTATCAGATGATATCACCTGACTTTGTGACACATTACCCATGACAGTTATGTGATACTTTCCTATACTTCTTCTTGTATAGTAAGTTCAAATAAGAAAATAAAATAAAATAAAATAAAATAATAACTTAGCTATTTTGCCAAGTCATAACACTACCCTCTTCTCAAGATTCCTCATCCCAAGGATTTTTTACAACTTATAGTAGGGGTCACAGATATTTCCCATTTTATTGTCCTCTTCATTCTACTCTCTAAGTCTAGATTTTTCTTGACCAATTTCTTTTTCTTTTTCCTTGATTGTCTCCATCATTTCTTATTCTCTAATTGGTTTTCTCTTCCAGTGTTTCCAATTCTTTTCTAACCTTGCCTAGTACTCTTCATCATACCTCTTATTTGTCCATCCATATAACTTTCTTGCCATAAATCTCTCTGGCAATTCCCTTCTCCTAAATATTCCTTCTTCTTTCTTTTATCTTCTTATATCTTCCATATCTCACTGATATTCCTTCTCAAATTCCTTAATTATCTCCTTAGCATTCTCCAAATTCTCCTTTCCTTTCCAAGTATCAGATTCCACTATGAATTTCTTCTATCATACAAAGTACTTGTCTTTTTCTCTTATTCATCACTTGTTTAGAATCTTCTCGACTTTTTACTCCTCTTCTTCTTCTATTATAACTGGAGCTAGTTGCTCTCTTCTCTGACCTTCCACTTGCCCTATATATTTATGTATTCTGCTGACATTTACTATTGGATGTATTTTTATTGTACTAAATAATTCCAGTTCAACTGCATCTGTTAATATGATTTTCTTTATTTTGTAAGGGCCTACAAACCTCTCCGTTAACTTTTCTGTCCTTTTTCCAATTACTTGATATTTCAAATCCTTGGTACTGAGCATTACCAAGTCTTCTACTTTATATTTATCAACTTTTGCTCTTTTTCTATTGGTATACTTCTTTATCTCTTTCTGTGCCTTTCCTAGTACTGCTTTTGCCTCTTTTTGGATTTCTCTCATCTTTATCACTGTCACAAAAAAGTGATTACTAAATAGTAATATGGAGGTATAACAAAATACCTGTTCAAAGAACTACATAAATAGCTGGACCCTCATTAGCAAGTAGCCTTGCTAATGTCGCCCTTTTGGTATAGTGGTAAACCATACAGTATATGACTACTGGTCCATAGTACAACTGTGACAATCACAAACTTTTTGGCTCCTTCATACCTCTTCTTTTTTCTCATCTTAAACCCCATCCTAGGATCTTGTCTATAGTTTGCTTTAAAGGATGATGTTTTCATACTCAAGTGTACTTTATTATTATATACAAACCTTGCCATTCCTAACCAATCTGGCCACTGCTCTTGTCTGTAATCTATAAACATTCTTAGATATTGTTCAAGCTCTCAATTGACCTTCTCTGTCTGTCCATCTGTTTGAGAGTAGAATGCTATTGACATTTTGCTTTTGATCCCCAATATCTTGTTCAACTCCTTCATTAATTCTGCTGCAAACTGTGGTCTTCTATCTAATATGATACTTTCAGATAGACCATATAACCTCTACACATCATCTCTGAACAGTTTAGCTAAACCCTCTACTGACATCTTTTTTGTAGTTGGAATAAAGTGCATTATCTTTGTCAACTGATCTACTACTACTAGAATAGAGTCGTAGCCCTGAGCTAATAGCAATTTTGTAATGAAATCTGCCAAAATATGCATCCAAGGCCTTTCTGGAATTAAGTTGGGTATTAGCTTGTCTGCTAGCTGTTCTGTGTAGTTTTTGTTTCTCTGGTAGAAGTTATACTCTTTTATATATTACTTTACTTTCTTTGTTACCCCTAGCCACCAGAAGTTTCTAGTAACCAATTCCACTGTTTTCCACTGCCCTTCATATCCTCCTACTAGTGTATCATAGTATAGTCTAATAATTTCTGCTCTTAATAATCATCTTTAGGTATATATATCTTTTCTTTTTTATATATTACACTATCTACTTCTCTCCACTCTTCATCTTGTAACATCTTTACTTTAGCCTATTTTATTTCCTCAACTGCCTTGACTACCTCATTATCTTTTACTTTTGACTGTCTTACTTTTTCCAATAAGTCTACTTGTTAAGGTATGGACTTAGGACTGAAGTTCTAATTCCAACCAGTGATGATTGAAAGGGAAGAACTTATCCCCCATTGGATTTCTACTAGTACTTATACAAATATCCTATAGTCTGTGCACCTACTTTCCATGGTCACAAAACTATGACTAATAACTATATAGTTCTTACATAATACTGTTCCACATTATTTATATCTTCCCTATGTTATATTTCTAGAGATTTTCTATCAAGTTAATGAATACATGAGAGATATTTTCCTTCTTTGGAGCCAACTTATAATATAGCCTCCCTTTTAAGGTTTCTTGTCCCAAGGAACTTTTCTATTTGTTTTAATTTTCTTCCCATCTCTTCTCTCTCTTCTTCTCATATCTTTTTCTTCTCTATCTATATACTAGTTTGGCTGTAAATTCCCCTGGTAATTCTCAACTGAATTTCTTCTCTTCTTTTTTCAGTTTCTGTTGCCTAATTTCTTTGGTCTCTTCTCTATACTCTCTTTCAAACTCCTCAACTAACTTTTTCATATTTTCTAAATTTTCTTGTCCTTTCCATATATCTGCCTCTGTTATATATCCTTTCTATCAGACTAAGAACTTGTCTCTTCCTTATATCTTCTTTTTGTTTAAGATTTTTTCTACCTTGTACTTTTCTTCTCCATCTATGACTACTGATTGCAGTGGAACTACTTTCTGGCCCTCTACTTGTGGTTTATACAGTTATACTCTACTTATATTGACTACTGGATGTATTTTAATAGTACTTGGTAATTTGAACTTGATTGCATTTGTTAAGACCACCCTTTTTACTTTATATAGGTCCACAAACTGTTCTATTAGTTTTTCTGTCCTTCTTTCTTTTATCTACTACTTCAAATTCTTTGTACTTAGTATTACTAAGTTCCCTTTTCAGTATTCCTCTCTCTCTCCTCTTTCTATTTGCATATTGCTTTATCTCTTCTTGTGCTTTTTTTAGTACCACTTTTGCTTTCTCCTAAATTCTCTTTATTCTTTCCATAAATTCTCCTGCTGCTTCATATCTTCCTCTCTTTCTTCCTTCAAACCCCATTCTTGGATCTTGCCCACAGTTTACTCTAAAAAATAAGACCTTTATTGCTGAGTGGATCTTATTATTGTAGGTGAATTCTGCCATCCCTAATCACTCTGGCTATTGCTCCTATCTGTCACAAACTTCATTTAGACCATAACTCTAGGAATACTTGACCAATTTTGACAATTTAAATAGCCACCAAAAGCCCTTAAGAAGACCTTTCAAATGGTACCAAAAACGTCTCAAAGCAATCAGTATTTACCGAGTTATCAGCAGATCAGTCAGTGATTACCAAGTTACTAGACACTAAATTGCTGATATCTTGGGAACTACTTAATGTAATTGTTTGCTTCAATGACCATCATGAAGCTCTCTTCAATGTGCTTCTTTCAGCTATAAATAGATTCCAAGATGATAAGATCCCATGGAGATACAAGGTCCTCAATGTTTGCACATAATACTGATCTTTACTCATAGATTATCATTTGTTCTTGAATAAAACAAAGAACTGCCCTAAGATGGTTAGGTTATCTCTATTTCAAGAACAATAGGTAGTGATCATGTAATAGGCTGTTCTGGTGCACAGACCATTACAATCATGTATTTAAGAACTATATGTCTAAGGATAAATCTTGGACTTAACAACATCTTTTGCTGCTTGTTTAACTTTGCTTTTTTGAACACTTTGATTATCAAATCAACCAATCACAAATCAGTAAGTGGCTATTTGTAATACTATCTATGATTGATAAATATATAGAAGTACTGTTCCAATTCTTGGTTCACTCTTTCTGTTTGTCCATCTATTTGTAGATAATAGGCTATTGACAATTTTGTCTCAATTCCCAATATTTTATTTAGTTTCTTCATTATTTCTACTGCAAACTGGAGTCCTCTATCCAATACAATACTTTCTGGGAGTCTATAAAGCCACTATACTTGGTCTTGGAACAGCCTTACTAACCCTTCTGCTAACATTTTTTCTGTAGTAGCAATAAAATGGACTATTTTTGTAAATTGGTCGCATACTACTAATACCACATCATATCCCTAGACCAGTGGTAGCTTAGTGATAAAGTCTGCACTAATATATCTCCATGGTTTTTCTGGGATTATATTTGGTATCAGCTTTTCTGCTGGAGCTTCTGTACAATTTTTGTTCCTCTGACACATATCATATCTATCTCAATATTTCTCTACTTTCTGTGTCACTCCTGGTCACCAATAATTCCTTTTTACCAATTCTGCTGTTTCTTACCTTTCTCTATACTCTCCTACTGGTATATCATAGTGTAGTTATATTATTTTTGTTTTCAGCCCTCTTTTTTTAGGTATGTAGATTTGGTCTTTCTTTAGTACCAGTCTTTCCTCAATTAACCACTTTTCATCCTTTAGTGTTTTCATCCTTGACTACTTTAGTTCCTCTACTGCCTTGACTACTCTTTCATTTCCCTCCTATACTTTCCTTATTTTTTCCTTCAGGTTTTCCTCCTCAATTAATGTCTCTTCCTCCCTCCTTACTTCCTTTTATACCCACTTAGGCCTTATCTGTTATAACTTGGCAAAATGGCTAAGAAGAAGTGTGGGAAAGTATCATATAACAAATGTCATATATCATAAGTCACATATTAGGATGTCACAGTATTACATCACATAATAGAGTCACATGATGAGTATGGGAGAGTAGTACATAGACCATGTAGTAGTTGTATAAGTAGTGTACAGAATCCAATAAGAACTCTATTGAGTTCTTCTTATCAACTTGGACTTAGAGGGTAATTAAGTTGTCTTAGGCTAAGTTACTATACTAGAACTCAATTTTACATCTAAAGCACTATCTGCCTTAGACCTTGCTCATCTTAACTCTTATAATTCTTTTAATCCTTGACCAATGATCATTACAATCACTAGTCACCTCCATACATAGCCAGACCCTTGGCTTAAGGGGATTTAATAGTCAGTTAGGGACTATTGGTGGAAGCACAGTACCAAGCTTAGATATTGTGTCTGAGACCTGATCTCACAATTGAGTGGTGTTGCCTTTAGTTACTTGTACCCCTTTGTTTTATAAACCTTGTGCTGAAGTCCTATTATGGGCTATACATATAGAGGAGTAACACCACATTCTTAGGAAGGCATTTAGGTTAGAGATCCTCTTCTTGGGGTGATAGTATAACCATAGTATTAGGGCAGTAGTAAGTAAGACAGTAGATATCTAGCTAGGTGAAGGTCTTGTGCCCTAGTAGACGTAACATTAGTAAGATCATTTTCTATTCTGACTTCTCTAGAGATATAGTACTATGTCTTTAGATCAATACAACTCTCTTATGAGCAGCATGCTCAATCAATAGTATACCCTTACCAAACTAAGAGCAGAATTAGAAAAAAGAGATGGGAGAAAGTGTTGGAGCTGTAAAAAGTTTAGATACCTGGCCCATAACTGCAAAAACAAAAATGAGGAGAAGAAGAGAAAACTGATCCCCAGAAATAAATTTAAAGTATTATTGAGTAGAGTAATGAGATATAGAGTGAGAGAGAAAGTGAGAATAAGAAGAAATGAGATGGTAGAAGAGGTTAAATGCTTCAGATGTTGGGATATTGGACATTTCAAATAGGAGTGCCCAAATATTGAAGTTGAGAAGAGGAAGAGAGATAAGAAAGTGGCACATGTGGCTAGTCCACAAAAGACACAGCAAGAGGAAAAGCCAGTATACTCTCTATAGAGAAAGGTACAGGAATATAGTAGTATACAAGAAATACCTCTGAGAAGCACAGCATTAGAGCAGAGAGAGTGGACAACTAGGTAGGAAGTTGTGACATTTGTGGAGTATGGAGAGTGCAACTACAAAGGCACCAAAATGCATGAGAACCAGACACAAGAGTTTATCTCTGGTAAGTATTTGAGAAATGTGTAGTGCAACAGTTACCTTAAAGCATGGAGATAGAGAGAGAATACAACAAGAGAAAGAGAAGCAGTCAATGTAAAGTATAGCCAGTATAGAAGGAAAGATATAGTTGAGGGAATATCAGAGAAGGATAAAAAGAAAATTTTGTGTCCAGAATATAGTACTAGAAGGAAGCAGCCATGGTGGGATTGGAGAGTAGTAGTATGCCCTATATAGGGAGAAGCACAGCAAAGTGGCATATGGACAGGAGTTCCAAAAGGCACAGCAAGAGAGGGGGGTACAGAGAGGGATGTAAGGAGAACATTTAAAATGCTAAGAGAAGTATAGTTGAATATAGAGGTAGAAAAAGTAGATATGCATGAGGGTGTAACAGTGAAAGCACTCTTGGATAATGGTGCAATGGGAATGCTTATGGATAAAAAGATAGCAGCTAGACATGGGTTTAGGTTATAGAAGCTAGAGAGACTGGTAATAGTAAGAAATATAAATAGAACAAACAACAGTAGAGGAGCAATTATATATTAGGTAGAAGTCAATGTATACTATAAAAACCATGTTAAAAGAATAAGAATGGATGTATGTGACTTAGAAAGGACAGATGTGATATTGGACATGCTATGACTACAAGTCTATAATCCAGAAATCAACTAGGAGACAGGAAAGGTTAAAATAACAAGATGTTTGTCACTATGTGGGAGAAACACAAAGTCAAAAGAAGAGAAAAAAGTAAAATGAGTAGCTACTCTAGAGGAAGAAAAGATTGTAAGATAGACTGTGGATGATAAAGAAGATTGGAGAAGAGAAGAGAAAGTCAAAGCAGATTATAGGAAAATTGAGGAAATAGTTCCAAAGAAATTCCTGAAGTAGAGGAAGGTATTTAGAAAGGTAGAGTCAGAAAGAATGCCTATGAGAAAAGTCTGGGATCATGCTATAGATCTCAAAGAGACATTCAAACCTAAGAAAGGAAGAATCTATCCATTATTAAAAGATAAAAGAAAAGAGGTCTAAAAATTTGTAAATGACCAACTTAGGAAGAGGTGTATTAGACCATCAAAATCTCCTCAGACATCACTAGTATTCTTTGCAGCAAAGAAAGATAGAAGTAAGAGAATGGTAATAGACTACTATAGTTTAAACGACCAGACAGTGAAGAATAATTACCTGTTACCATTGATTACAGATTTGATAAACACAATGGGGAGTAAGAAGGTATTCACTAAAATAGACTTATAGTAGAGGTTTAATAATGTGAGGATTAAAGAGGGAAATGAGTGGAAGAGAGTATTCATAATATATGTAGGATTCTTTGAACCAACAGTTATGTTTTTTGAGATGACAAACTCACCAGCTACATTTCAGGTGATGATGAATGAAACTCTAAGAAATATAATCAATAAAGGAAAAGTGGCTGCATTTGTGGATGATGTCTTGGTTGGGACAGAAACAGAAGAAAGACATGACAAGATTGTAAAGGAGATATTGAAAAGACTAGAAGAGAATGACTTATATATAAAGCCAGAAAAATGTGTATGGAAAGTAAGAAAGATAGGGTTCCTAGAAGTGGTAATAGGGCCCAATAGTATAGAAATAGAGAAAGAAAAGATAGATAGAGTGTTGAGTTGGCCAGAGCCAAAGAATGTTAAAGATATTAGGAAATTCCTGGGCCTTGCAAACTATTATCAAAGGTTTATTAATGATTTTGCTTGAGTAGCCAGGCTAATGAATATGTTAACAAGAAAGAATATGAAATGGCAGTGGAGAAAGGAACAACAATAAGCATTTGATGAGCTCAAAAAAGTCTTTATGACCAGACCAGTATTAATGGCATCTGATCTTGATAAAGAATTCAGGGTAGAAGCAGATGCATTGAATTATACTACTGGGGGAGTACTATCAATAAGGTACTCAGATGGATTGTAGAGACCAGTTGCTTTTATCTCAAAATCTCTAAGTGATACAGAAAGGAATTATAAGATATATGACAAGGAAATGTTAGTGATAGTTAGATACTTGGAGGCATAGAGACACTTCCTGGAAGGAATAACAACTAAGTTTGAGATTTGGACAGATCATAAGAATCTTGAATACTTTATGAAGGTGCAAAAATTGAATAGGAGGCAAGTGAGATGGGCATTGTACCTATCAAAATTTGATTTTATGCTAAAGTATGTTCTAGGGAGTAAAATGGAAAAGGTAGATAGCTTGAGTAGGAGACCAGACTAGAAAGTAGGAGTGGAAAGGAATAATGAGGATGAGACATTAGTAAAGTCTGAATGGCTAAAAGTTAGGAAAACAGAAAGGGTAGAAGTAATCATAGAAGGGGTAGATCTACTGGAGAAAGTAAGGAAGTAAAAAGTAAAAAATGATGAGGTAGTCAAAGCAGTAGAAGAAATGAAACAAGTAGGGGTAAAGATGCTAAGAGATAAGAAGTGAAGAGAAGTAGATGGCATAATGTATAAGAAGAAAAAAGTATATATGCCTAAAGACAATATATTAAGAGCAGAAATAATTAGACTGCATTATAATATACTAGTAGGAGGACATAAAGGATAGTAGAAGACAGTGGAGTTAGTCACTCAAAACTTCTGGTAGCCAGGAGTAACTAAAGAGATCAAACAATATGTAAAGGAATGTAATTTTTACTAGAGAAACAAAAACTACACAGAACAGCCAACAGGCAAATTAATGCCCAATTCAATATCTGAGAAATCTTGGACACATATATTGGCAGATTTCATTACCAAACTGCTATTAGCACAGGGATATAACTTGATCTTAGTGATGGTAGATAGATTAACAAAAATAGTTTATTTTATCTCTACTATAGAGAGAACATTAGCAGAAGGGCTAGCTAGGTTGTTTAGAGATAATGTATGGAAGTTACATGGGTTACCTAAAAGTATTATCTCAGATAGAGAACTCTAGTTTGCAGCAGGATTGATAAGTGTTATCGATAGACAATGAATGTCCTTAGTGATTACCCTAGGTGGATGTTCAAGAAGAACTTGATGGAGTTCTTCATTGGATTGCAGCTCTACTTATACTACTATTACAGTGGCTGTACCCTAGAGTCCCGTGATCACATGTTCCTTCCAGAATATTCTATGATCACCTGACCTTGTCACATGATTTGACTTACTGAGTCCCCACCCTATTTATATTCTTACTCTATTGTATACTTTGAGGTTTTGGATTAAGTGTTCAAATGCGTGGGAAACCTTTTCCTGTTTAGGGCTCTCATAACAATAAGAGAGTTGAATAGGATATTGAGGATCAAAAGCAAGATGTCAATGGCATTCCACCCTTAGACAAATAAACAAACAGAAAGAGTTAATCAGGAGTTGGAACAGTACTTAAGGATGTTTATCGACCATAGGCAGGAGTAGTGGCCAGATTGGTTAGGAATAGCAGAGTTCACATACAACAATAAAGTGCACTTAAGTACAAAGACGTTACTCTTCAAGGCAAACTATAGACAAGATCCTAGGATGGGGTTTGAAGTAAGAAAGAAGGAGAAGTATAAAGGAGCAGAGAAATTTGTGACAAAAATGAAAGAGATTCAGGATGAAGCACAAGCAGCACTAGGAAAAGTGCAAAAGGAGATGAAGGAGTATGCAGATAGAAAAAGGGCAGAAGTCAATGAATATAAAGTAGAAGATCTAGTGATGCTAAGCACTAAGGATCTGAAATATCAGATGATTAAAAGAAGAACAGAGAAGTTGACAGAGAGATTTATAAGACCTTATAAGATTAAAAAGATTATATTAACAAATGCAGTAGAGCTGGAACTGCCAGCTACTATTAAAATACATCCAGTAGTCAATGTTAGTAGGATATGAAGATATGTAAAGCAAGTAAAGAGACAGAAAAAAAAGCAGCCTATCCTAGTTATAATTGAAGAAGAAAAAGAATAGGAGATAGAAAGGATATTGAATAAATAATGGATTAGAGATAAGGATAAATATCTAGTACAATAGAAGGGATTTATAGTAGAGTTGAATACTTGAAAAGGAAAAAAAAACCTGGGTAATGCAAAAGAGGTGATAGAGGAGTTTGAAAAGGAGTACAGAAAAGATATGGAAGATATCAGGAGGTATAATAAGGAATATTGGGCAAAACTAGAGAGAAATTGGAGATGTTGAAAAGGAGATAGAATTAGAGAGCAAAGAACAATGGAGACAATTAAAGAGAAAGAAGAAGAAATCAACCAGGAAAATTCCAGACTTAGAGAATAGATAGAAGATGATGACAATAAAATAGGAAATATTAGAGACCCATACAATGAATTGTGAAAAATCCTTAGGATAAGGAATCTTAAGAGAAGAGTAGTGTCATAACTTGGCAAAACAGCTAAGAAGAAGTGTGGGAAAGTATCATATGATAAATGTCACACATCACAAGTCATATATTAGGATATCATAGTATCACATCACATAATGGAGTCATATAATGAGTGTGGGAGAGTAGTATACAGACTATGTAATAGTTGTATAAGTAGTGTATAGAATCCAATGAAAACTCTATTGAGTTCTCCTTATCAACTCAAACTTAGAGGGTAATTAAGTTGTCTTAGACTAAGTTACTACATACAATGGACTACTAGCACAAGGTTTATAAGACAAAAGCTACTACTTTATCTACCAACACTCAATTGCAAGTTCTGGTCTTGATTACAGTACCTAAGCTTGGTACCATATCTCCACCTTCAGTCTCTAACTAACTGATAAGTTTCCTTAAGCCTAGGGCCTGGCTATGTCATAGTAGTTCTGAGTTATGTTACTTAGATACCAAGGAAGATAAAAGAATAAGAAGTGGCAGGGCTCTGTGATGAACAGTGCTGATGAAGGAATCAAGTTCTAGTGTAAGACTTAGACTGTAACGTCTTAGATCTACTCCTTGTCATAAACTTCATTCAGACCATAACTCCAGAAATACTCAACCAGTTTTGACAATCTAAATGGCCACCAAAAGCCCTTAAGAAGACCTTTCAAACGGTACCAAAAACATCTCAAGGCAATCAGTATTCATTGAGTTATCAGCAGATCAGTTAGTGATTACCAAGTCACCAGACACTAAATTGCTGATATCTTGGGAACCACTTAATGTAATTGTTTGCTTCAATGACCATCATGAAGCTCTCTTCAATGTGCTTCTTTCAGCTATAAATAGATCCCAAGATGATAAGATCCCATAGAGATACAAGGTCCTCATTGTTTGTACATGACACTGATTTTTATCTATAAATTATCATCTGTCCTTGAATAGAACAAAGGACTGCTCTAAGATGGTTAGGTTATCTCTATTTCAAGAACAAT
>Ga0153972_1000072_pt1 | contig 26914 bp, 29 predicted proteins | sample TSGA056MetaG_FD_104732 | JGI IMG/M metagenome (GOLD analysis project Ga0153972, IMG submission 104732) | Attine ant fungus gardens microbial communities from Georgia, USA - TSGA056 MetaG | ecosystem: Host-associated > Fungi > Mycelium > Unclassified | place: USA: Georgia, George L Smith State...
GATGTGAAGACGATGGCAGACGATAGATACCAAGAATATAGGTATTGAGAAATTACTTCATCTTTTGGTTCGTGGAATAGTCAGCAGGTGCTTCGCAAACCATAGATGGAATAGAAGTTATCTGGATGCGGTTGTCTTCGTAGGATATCTGAATCTGGTCACCGATATGGAAGCCGAGTGATTCTAACCATTTGCCTTCCATACAGATTTTAGGGTTGCGTTTGTGACTGGAGTTCCAGGACTCGTAGACTTTCATTTGTTTTGTTTTCATAAGGCAGTACCTCCTAAGATTTGTTTTGGTAGTGCCATGTTAAAGGGTGTGGCAGAGATTATCCAGTTAATTCGGAGGTATAACTTATACAAAGATTTCCTTCGTGTATTGTGCAGTTTACAGTATTCGGACGGGGTGGGGGAGTCGAATCGCCAGGAAGCAGTTACCGGAAGACCGCCGCCCCCCTTTACGTGAATTTTCGCAAAATTAAACAAGGGGGATAGGCAATACAGGGGAAATGTCCTCGGAATATTAGTTGAAGCACTGTGTTTTTCGCAAAATAGTTTCTTGTTGTTTTGCCAAAAAGTACAGTTTTTTCTATATTTTAGAGCCGGAAAACTATTAAAAAACAATAGTTTTCGGCTCTTTTTATATTGGAGAGGGTGAGAAAGATGACGGATGTACAGGCAGCTTCCATATGGGAACTTCGGATGAAAGGCATGGGCTACCGGGCAATTGCTTCGGTGCTCGGACTGTCCAGGGATATTGTAAGGAATTACTGCAAGTCCAAAGGGCTGGAAGGTTATGGAGTGGTTACCAAACTAAATATCAGGGAGCAGATGCAAAATGGCTGTGCATGTATCTTCTGTGGAAAAGTAATCAATCAGTCTTCCGCAGGCAGACCCAAAAAATTCTGCTCAGAGAAGTGTCGCAGGGAATGGTGGAAGGCACATCCGGAATTCATGAACAAGAAGGAGACTGCTGTCTACCATCTAACCTGTTCCTATTGCGGAAAAGCATTTGACTCTTATGGGAACAAAAAACGTAAATACTGTAGCCATAACTGCTACATCAAAGATCGGTTTTGGGAGGAAGAGGAAGATGGAATTTAAACGACTGAAAATAGACAGATTGGTTCCTGCTGGCTATAATCCGAGGAAAAAGTTAAAGCCAGGCGATAAAGAGTATGAGAAGATTAAGAACTCTATTACAGAGTTTGGCTATGTTGAGCCAGTGATTGTCAATGAGGACATGACCATTATTGGCGGACATCAGAGGGTGACAGTTCTAAAGGATCTGGGTTATGAGGAGATTGACTGTATTGTTGTTTCTGTAGATAAGCAGAAGGAAAAGGCACTCAATATTGCCCTGAATAAAATTACAGGCGAATGGAATAAGGAACTGCTGGCGGATTTGATTAAAGACTTACAGGATTCCGATTTCGATATAGCTTTTACTGGCTTTGAGCCGCCAGAGATTGAGCAGCTATTCAATTCCGTACATGATAAGAAGATTACGGAGGATGAATTCGATGTAGAAGCAGAGCTGCAGAAGCCTGCAGTGGCAAAACAGGGAGACGTATGGCTTCTTGGGAGGCACCGCCTTGTCTGCGGTGATTCTACCCTGCCTGAAACCTACGATTTATTGATGGAGGGCAGGAAAGCGAATCTTGTGGTAACGGATCCGCCTTATAATGTCAATTATGAAGGAACGGCTGGAAGCATTAAGAATGATAACATGGATAACGATTCCTTCTATAACTTCCTCTTTGCTGCTTTCGTAAACATGGAACAGAGCATGGAGCAGGATGCATCCATTTATGTATTCCATGCGGATACGGAGGGCTTGAATTTCAGGAAGGCATTCAAGGCGGCTGGTTTTTATCTTTCCGGTACCTGTATCTGGAAGAAGCAGAGCCTGGTTCTTGGCAGAAGCCCTTACCAATGGCAGCATGAGCCGATACTGTTCGGTTGGAAGAAGGGTGGGAAGCACAATTGGTATTCTGATAGGAAGCAGTCTACCATCTGGGAATTTGACCGCCCCAGCAAATCCCAGTATCACCCAACGACAAAGCCTGTTGGATTAATGGCATATCCGGTGCAGAATTCCTGTATGAGCAACTGCATTGTGCTGGATCCATTCGGTGGTTCAGGCTCCACGCTTATTGCCTGTGAGCAGACGAACCGCATCTGTTACATGGTTGAATTGGACGAAAAATATGCAGATGTGATAGTGAATCGTTATATGGAGCAGATTGGTTCCACAGAAGGTATATTTGTTATACGCAGCGGCAGGAAAATGAAATATACAGAACTGAAAAAGGAAGGTGAAGCCGATGAAACAGCTAACCTTCCTTGACTTATGCTCTGGAATCAGTAGATTTTTAGGGGATAAAAATAACTTTGTAAAAGATGGGGAATTGTCTTGACTTTACACCCGTTTAGAGTGATTTATGTAGTACCAAAAAAACGGAGGTAGAAGTTTATGAAGATTAAAACAAATGCAGAAAACAGAAAAGATGTAGTAAAAGCGGTCTCTGAAATTATAGGAGAAAAGGCAAAGTACCTGGGTGTTCCAAGCTGTGCCTACCAGATTGGAGAATGCACCGTAAACCGGGAAGCAGAGGTGGCGGTCGCAGATGAAAAAATGGGAGAATTGGTATTTTCCGAATTGGTGCTGCGGGGGCTGGCAGAATATGAAGAAGAGATACAATGCGTGGAAATTAAAATCCCTATTGAGGAACATACGGGACTAAGTTTGAAGAATCTGGTACTTATGGTTCGCAGCAAACAGTATCTTCTAAACAAGTCTGTTGGGAGTAATACCTTTCATGCGGATGAGGAGTTTGTTACCGCACTTTTAGAAAAGGATTTTGAAGAGAGAAGCGAGTTCGTGAATTTTCTTCATGAACATCAGGGAAATAAGAAGAATAAAGGATTTTATTTCACTGATGATGCCATTATTTTTGATGGATTCCCCATGAGCGATGATACCAATTTCCTTAAAGCCTATACAAATCTAGCCGCCATGATGTGTGCCGCAGCCCTTTCCAGCAAAAGAGTGAATCCAAAGGAAACCATTGAAGAAAACGAAAAATACTACATGCGGGTATGGCTGCTCAGACTTGGATTTGGAGGGCAGGGCGGCAGGGAAATCAGGAAGGCTCTGCTTTCCAATTTGAAGGGACATTCCGCTTTCCGGACGCAGGAGGAAATCGAACGGGCGAAAATCCGTAATAAGCAGAGAGCGGAAACTGCTAAGGCTGCCCAAGCGGCTGAAGCCGAAGAACAGTAAAACTTGTTGGAACTGAGAATCCTGCCGCTAAAACACACAATTTGCGGCGGGATTTGAATCAGAATTTTGTGTACATTATGGTGAGAATTGTCTGGATAAAATGTGCTTTTAGAGTGATTAATAGAGTACCAAAAAAGCACAGGAGGACGATAGCATATGAAAACACAAAGATTCGGAATTGAGATTGAAGTAACGGGAATTACAAGGGAACAGGCGGCACAGGTTATTGCGGATTATTTCGGCACAGGCATCATTTACAGAGGGGATACCTACCGCAGATACCAGGCCAGGGATAGTAAGGGCAGGACTTGGAATGCCATGTACGACTCCAGCATCGTTTCCAAGAAAAAGGTGAGAGGAGGGATTGTGGATGCAGACGATACCTACAAAACGGAGGTAGTCAGTCCCATCCTTACCTACGAAGATATCGAGGATCTGCAGGAAATCATCCGGCAGCTTCGGCACAAAGGTGCCTTGATCAGCGAAAAATGCGGAATTCATATCCATGTGGATGCCAGCAGTTACACACCCCAGACCTTACGCAATATCGTGAATATCATGGCAAGCAAGGAGGATATTCTCTACAAGGCACTGCAGATTGACTCTAAGAGGCTCTGGTACTGCAAGAAAGTAAACGGGGAGTTGATTGAAACTATCAATAAAAAGAAACCCCAGACTATGGAGAAACTGGCAGATCTCTGGTACGGCGAGGATCCGTTAAGCAGACGAAACCAGCATTATAACAGCACCCGTTACCATGGGCTAAACCTCCATGCCACCTTTACCAAAGGTACGGTGGAGTTCCGGCTTTTCAACAGCACCCTCCACGCAGGGGAAGTGAAAGCGTACATACAGTTCTGTCTGGCAGTCAGCCACCAAGCCCTGACGCAAAAGAAGGCTTCTCCGAGAAAGACAGAAACTGATAATGAAAAATATGCATTTCGGTGCTGGATGCTCCGGCTTGGACTTATCGGGGAGGAGTTTAAGACTTGCAGGCTCCATTTCCTAAAGCATTTAGAAGGGAATTCTGCATGGAGGCACATTGCATGACGATAACTTTTTGCACCTGCTGGGCGGCATAGCTGCCCTTAAAGGAATAAAAGGGGAACTTCACTACATATGGAAAGGAAAGATGAAAAATGGGTAAATACTACATTGCTTACGGAAGCAACATGGACGAAAGGCAGATGGCCTACCGTTGTCCTACAGCAAGGCTGGTCGGGAAATTAGAGATAGAAGGATATAGATTACTGTTTAAAGGTTCTAAGACCGGAGCCTATGCCACGATTGAGCCGAGAACTGGAAGCAGGGTTCCGGTGTTACTTTGGGAGATTGAGGAGATAGATGAAAGAAGCTTGGATCGTTATGAAGGCTATCCAGATTTTTATTACAAGAAAGATTTGGAAGTAGAACTTAATGGAGAAAAGAAAATAGCTATGGTATACATCATGGATGAGAAACGGAAGCTGGGAGTGCCGAGTATTGGATATTATGATATTCTAGAGCGGGCTTATGATAAGTTTGGGTTTCCTTTGAACATTTTGGAACAGGCGGTAGCTAGTAGCGAAGCCTGAATGTGGTTTTCGGGGAGGATTAAGTAAAACCAATGAAATGATAGTTAGGAATTGATGAAAATAAGATGATATGCTGGAAAGCGACTTCTTCGGAAGTCTTTTTCTTTGACATGAAAAGTGTGCTTTGGGAGAGGAGGTGGAATCGGTGGCACAGAGAGGAAGAAAACCAAAACCAACAGAAGTCAAGGTACTTGAGGGAAATCCGGGAAAACGAAACCTGAATACCAATGAGCCAAAGCCAAAGAAGAAGGCGCCAAGATGTCCGGCATGGCTGGAGGAAGAGGCTAAGAAGGAATGGAAGCGGATGTGTAAGCAGTTGGAAGAGCTGGGTGTTTTAACGGAAATTGATATGGCTGCATTCTCCGGATACTGCCAGGCATATGCCAGATGGAAGGAAGCGGAGGAGTTTATTACACAGCATGGAACTATCGTCAAGACACCAAGCGGATACTGGCAGCAGGTGCCACAGGTTTCCATCGCCCAGACCTATCTGAAAATCATGAATAAATTCTGTGAGCAGTTTGGTTTAACCCCATCTGCTAGAAGCAGGATTGTAACCGACAGCGGTGAGGATAAAGAAAGTGATGTGATGGAACTGCTGCTGGTGAAAGGCGGTGGCAGATAATGGTTGATGCGTCCAGGGCAGAACATGCGATTAATTTCATTAACTGCCTTAAGCACACGAAAGGCAGATGGCGAGGCGTTCCCTTTGAATTGCTTCCCTGGCAGGATACGATTATCCGTGATATTTACGGAACGGTGAAGGAAAATGGCTACCGTCAGTACAATACCGCTTATGTGGAGATTCCAAAGAAAAATGGGAAATCAGAACTGGCGGCAGCGGTTGCCCTTTACATGACTTGTGGTGACGGGGAGTGGGGAGCAGAGGTTTATGGCTGTGCTTCTGACAGGCAGCAGGCATCCATTGTATTTGATGTAGCGGTGGATATGGTTGACCAGTGTCCGGCTTTGAAAAAGAGGATTAAGCCTGTCATGTCGGTAAAACGCCTGGTATATAAACCAACGAACAGTTTTTATCAGGTGCTGTCAGCGGAAGCCTATACCAAACACGGTTTGAATGTCCATGCAGTTATTTTTGATGAACTTCATGCCCAGCCAAACAGGGAGCTGTTCGATGTCATGACTAAAGGTTCCGGAGATGCCAGAACCCAGCCATTATTCTTTCTCATTACTACGGCAGGTAATGACCGACATTCAGTTTGCTTTGAACAGCATCAGAAGGCCAAGGATATTCTGCTTGGTAGGAAAATAGATTCGACATTCTATCCGGTGATTTACGGAGCTGCCGATGAAGAAGACTGGACTTCGGAAGAGGTATGGCTGAAAGCCAACCCATCCCTGGGGCATACGATAGATATGGAGAAGGTAAGGAATGCCTATATCAGTGCCAGAGAAAATGCTGCGGAGGAGAATATTTTCAGGCAGCTCCGTTTGAACCAGTGGGTGAAACAGTCTACAAGGTGGATGCAGATGGATAAATGGGATGCCTGTGCTTTTGCAGTGGACGAAATGGAATTGATGGGAAGGGAGTGTTATGGCGGTCTTGACCTTTCCAGTTCTACAGATATCACGGCTTTTGTATTGGTGTTTCCTCCAAGAAGTGATAAGGAGAAGTATATTATTTTGCCATATTTCTGGATACCGGAAGAGAATATGAACCTTAGAGTGCGAAGGGATCATGTTCCTTATGATGTGTGGGAGAAACAGGGGAAGCTGAAGACTACGGAAGGAAATGTTATTCATTATGGATTTATTGAGAACTTCATTGAAGAACTGGGAATGAAATATCATATCATGGAGATTGCCTTTGACCGATGGGGTGCGGTGCAGATGGTGCAGAACCTGGAGGGCATGGGATTTACGGTAGTGCCATTTGGACAGGGATATAAAGATATGTCTCCGCCATCTAAGCGGCTGATGGAACTGGCTTTGGAGCAGAGGCTTGCCCATGGCGGGCATCCGGTACTTCGATGGATGATGGATAATATTTTCATCAAGCAGGATCCGGCAGGAAATATTAAACCGGATAAGGAAAAATCTACGGAGAAAATTGATGGTGCGGTGGCAACGATTATGGCACTTGACCGGGCGATCAGGAATGAGAAAAATAGTGGGAGTGTATATGATGGCAGGGGAATATTAGTGTTTTAAAGTTCCTTTTTTCATGCTATACTTGAATAAAGTAAACAGGAATTTAACGTTGCCTTGAAGGCGGTAGAAATATTGGATAAATCATTTTGGAAACAGACAACATGTTTAGTATGCGATATTGATGCCAGGGATCAATTAAGAAAAATAAAGTCATTTACCAGGAGGGATATATGGAATTATGGAACGATTCAATAGATATTGACAAAATATTATGGAAATCTATATTAAATAATAAAGAATTAGTAAACGATGATGTAATTAAAATATTTAAAACCTTAATTCTTTTTCCTAAATGTAAAGCAACAGCAACTCAAATTGCAGAATGCTTGAATGTAGATCATTACCAACAACTATCGTGGCAATTGATCTATTTTGGTAAACGCATTCAAAGGATGTATCCAGATATAGAATATCCAAAAACACACGATGATAATGAGAAAATAGGATTTTGGAATATTCCCTTGATTGGGGAATCAGTTGAAAAGGGATTTTCAAAAGGTAGCTTCTATTGGCAATTACGTCCGGAATTAGTTCAATCAATGGAAGAATTAGGCTTAAATTATATATCAATTCAGGATATGAATGTCACTGATGAATTAGACATTCATTATGAGGGTGCAAAAAAACAGATAACTGTAAATGCTTATGAAAGAAATCCTTTCGCTCGAAAAAAATGTATTGAGCATTACGGAGCAACTTGTTGTATATGTGGATATAACTTCCAAAAGCATTTTGGCGATAACTTTAAAGATAAAATTCACATTCACCATATTAAACCTTTGAGTGAAGTAAATGAAGAATATGAAGTTGACCCGATACAAGACTTAATTCCTGTTTGCCCAAATTGTCACTTTATTATTCATAGCAAGGTTCCCGCATATAAAATAAGTGAAATCAAAGAAATGATCAAGATAAACAATAGCAATTCAATCAACACCCTATAAAAATCTCGAAGGTTGTAATTAAGATAAACAAGAATTTGTGGAGAAGCGGAATGAGTAAATATTATTTTGAAGAATTGACTACGAACGAAAAATATATTACTCGTTTGAAAATTGCCACAAGAAAATACAGAGTATTTGATGGATATGCAATAGTTAGTATTAATTTGGGGAAAGCAAAGGATGTGTACATTTCGGAAAAAAATAAGTTGGATTTCTGTGGTGAATTTTCTGTATGGGAACCAATTTATAAAAAATTAGAAAATCAGTTGCAGGAAGCAAAAAATGGGTATTTTATTGAAGTACTGAAACAATATAAAGGGAATGGAGGCCAATTAGGGGCACAGATAAAAAACAAATTATTTATAAAGTACTATCATTTGGAGAAACCAGCTAATATAGAGAGAGACGATGTTGGAAGAAAGTGGATAGATTATAATGCTCAGTTATCAAAAGCAGAATGTATTTATGATACAGAAAATGGATGTGGAATATGGGTAACAAATTTAAACTTTATATATGAGGCAATGGTAGCGGTTGACAGGTATGGTAAAAATATTATGATTTTGTCCCCGATAAATGATTTAGAATATATTATTGCAGATAATGAAATTGTTGGAGATGGATTCGAGGTAAAAATGTATGGCTCATTAAGTGATGAAGATACATGGGATAATTTGTGGAAAATGGCAGGAAATAAAATTATTGAAGATATGCCATCTGAGGTTAAAGATAGATTTGATGGGGCAAAAAAATTTTATGATAAACATGTAGTTAATAAAGAAATTATACAAATGGACGTACCTGAGAAAAATTATGCGGAAAGCCAGATAATGGATATTATAAAATCAATTATTAATAAAACCAAGAAGATAATTTTCGGCATGTCAGACAAATAAATTCCAGCTTGTATGGCTGGGATGTAGAAATACATAGATTTGAATTTGACGGAGGTAATATGAGTAAAAAAGAATCAGATGGAAAAGTGTACAGGGTCTATAAAGACCAAGATAATCACATTAATACGAAAGTAAACGAAGATGGCAGAAAGGCAGCTATCCAGTTTGATGATAAAGGTAACAAGCTGAACGGTCCCGTTGAACTTGAAGAGGTGGATATTGATGAAATTATAGCAAGCCGAACACCAAGAGAAATTAATCCATATGTACAGCTTATTTTGGAAGAGATAGTTGCCCCAGTTATAAGATATGGGTTCGAAGTAGGTACTGATAAACTAATATTTTACCTTTCAGAGAAGGGAATCCCATCAGCAAAACATGCAATAAAGGAATTTGCACAAAACAAGAAGGTTTATGTTGAAGGTATAAAAGACGGACTGGCTGGCAAAGAAACTAAAGCAAGCAGATTATTACGTGAAGCAGAAGAAAATAAATCAACTACACCAGTTGAAGTGGAAAAAGTTAAAGAACAGAATTTCGAGAAAGAGTTTCATAGTCCAGAAGAGATACACCAAGTTATAGATATTTTAAAGAAAAGTGTTCTTGTCACAGCAACTTGCATAAGAATTCTGACTAATACCATAGTTTCCGATGATGGAACAGACCCAGAAAAACTTGAGGCATCGAAGAAACAGTTGGAAGAATTAGAGACAAAGGAAGTAATGAACCAGATCAGTCTTATGCTTGAAGAAAAAAACAGAAACCTTTTGGATGAAAGTTCATACCAGGTTCTGTCGGCTTTCAGTCAAGGAAATCTGATTGTTGGTGGAGAAACAGTTCCAATTACTAAATATATTGATTGTAGTGGGAAATAGAAGAAGTTTTGAAATGACCAGATTGTTACAAATTCCAGTTTATCAGTGAGTTCAGATAGTAAAATCAGCAAATAAATAGGCATTAGGCATCTCTCCGGAGGTGCTTTCTTTTTGCCATTTTTTAAGGAGACATTATGGGACTTAGTTCAATTTTAGGAATCAGAGGTGCATGGAAGAATAATTTTCCACGGGATAAGCCCAAGAACAGCTACGGCGGTTCTGCTTATTCTTTTTTCTTTGGAAGAAGTACAAGCGGAAAGCCTGTGAATGAAAGAACCGCCATGCAGACCACGGCGGTGTATGCTTGTGTACGGATTCTTGCAGAGACGGTAGCATCTCTGCCGCTTCATATTTATAAGTATACGGATACCGGAAAGATGCGGGTATATGACCATCCGCTTTACCGCATCCTTCATGATGAGCCGAACGAGGAAATGACTTCTTTCGTGTTTCGGGAAACGTTGATGAGCCATCTTTTAGTCTGGGGTAATGCCTATGCACAAATTATAAGAGATGGCAGAGGTCAGGTGATGGGTCTTTATCCACTTTTACCTGACAAAATCGAGGTTGACCGGGCAGATAATGGAGAGATTTATTACATCTATTCCAGAAACTCAGACGAGAACCCAAACTTCAAGGAAAATGGAGAAATTTATCTCAGACAGCAGGATGTGCTGCACATCCCCGGCCTTGGTTTTGACGGTCTGGTAGGTTATTCCCCTATTGCCATGGCAAAGAATGCTGTGGGCATGACACTGGCTTGTGAGGAATATGGTGCCAGTTTCTTTGCCAACGGTGCAAATCCGGGCGGTGTTCTGGAGCATCCTGGAGTATTAAAGGATCCGGCAAAGGTAAGGGAAAGCTGGCATTCCGTGTATGGCGGCTCCCGTAATGCGGGAAAGGTGGCGGTGCTGGAAGAAGGACTGAAATATCAGCAGATCGGCATCCCGCCGGAAGAAGCACAGTTTTTAGAGACGAGAAAATTCCAGATTAATGAAATTGCAAGGCTTTACCGGGTACCGCCCCATATGGTAGGAGACCTGGAGAAATCCAGTTTTTCCAACATTGAGAAACAGTCTCTGGAGTTTGTGAAATATACACTGGATCCGTGGGTGGTACGGTGGGAACAGGCACTTTGCAAGACACTGCTTCTTCCGGCAGAAAAGCAGGAATATTTCATTAAACTGAACGTGGATGGACTGCTTCGTGGTGATTACCAAAGCAGAATGAATGGGTATTCCATAGGGCGGCAGAATGGCTGGCTTTCTGCCAATGATATCCGTCTGATGGAGGACTTGAATCCGATCCCGGATGAAGAAGGAGGCGATTGGTATCTGGTCAATGGAAGTATGACAAAGCTTAAGGATGCAGGAGCTTTTGCTATGCAGTCTGCAGATGGAGGTATGCAGCCAAAAGCATAAAAGGCGGCGAATCGAAAGCATACTGGTTTGCTGCAGAAAGGCAGGAAGATATGAAACGCAAGTTTTGGAACTGGGTAAGAAATGAGGGTGAGAGAGCCCTCTTTTTAAATGGAGAAATTTCAGATGAAACATGGTATGGCGATGAAGTAACGCCAAAGCTGTTTAGGGAGGAGCTTTTGGCAGGGGAAGGCAATATTACGGTCTGGATTAATTCTCCCGGCGGTGATGTGTTCGCAGCTGCACAGATTTATAACATGCTGATGGACTATAAGGGAAATGTCACGGTCAAGATTGACGGTCTGGCAGCATCGGCGGCTTCTGTTATTGCGATGGCAGGAACAGAGGTGCAGATGTCCCCTGTTGCCATGATGATGATTCATAACCCTATGACGATAGCCATTGGAGATGAAAAGGAGATGGCAAGGGCAATCGATATGCTCTCAGAAGTTAAGGAGAGTATCATGAATGCCTATGAGGTAAAGACGGGGATTTCCCGTACCCGCCTCTCTCATTTGATGGATACCGAATCATGGTTTAATGCCAGAAAAGCATTGGAATTGGGGTTCGCAGATAAAATCCTCTTTGAGAAAAAGGAGGGAAATGCAAAAAAAGAGGGAGAAAATAGAGATGAGCTGGAAGCAATCCTATTTTCAAGGGCAGCTGTTACCAATTCCCTGCTGTCTAAGTTAATTCCGAAGCCGGAAGGCAAAAAGACACCGATTGAGCAGTTTTATAAGAGACTGAGTCTCATCTCACACTAATAAGGAGGAATTTTATTATGGATAAGATTTTGGAATTGAGAGAGAAAAGAGCAAAGGCATGGGAAGCGGCTAAGACATTCCTTGATGCTAGGCGGGGAAATGACGGTCTGCTATCTGCAGAGGATACCGCTTCCTATGAAAAGATGGAAACCGATGTGGTGAATCTGGGCAAGGAGATTGAGAGGCTGGAAAGACAGTCTGCCATTGATGCAGAGTTAAACCGCCCGACATCTTCTCCCATTACCAATGCACCACAGAAGAATCTGACCGGAAAAGAAAAAACCGGGCGTGCATCCGGCGAGTACAAAAAGGCTTTCTGGAACAATATGCGTAAGAAGAACTACTACGATGTGCAAAATGCCTTACAGGTAGGCACAGATTCCGAGGGAGGTTATCTGGTACCAGATGAGTTTGAAAGAACCTTAGTAGAAGCACTGGAAGAGGAAAATATCTTCCGAAAGCTGGCCACTGTGATTCAGACATCAAGCGGTGACAGGAAAATCCCGGTGGTATCCTCTAAAGGCGCAGCCGCCTGGATTGATGAAGAGGGTGCTTACCCAGAATCAGATGATACCTTTGGACAGGTATCCATTGGCACTTATAAGGTAGCCACGATGTTAAAGGTATCCGATGAGCTTTTAAACGATAGTGCCTTCAATTTAGAAGCCTATATTTCTAAAGAATTTGGCCGCAGAATCGGGGCAAAGGAGGAAGAAGCGTTCTTTATCGGTGACGGTACCGGAAAGCCGACAGGTATCTTTCATGCAACAGGCGGTGCTTCTGGCGGTGTCACTACAACGGGAGCAAGCATTACCTTTGATGATGTGATGGATCTGTTCCATTCCCTGAAATCACCGTATCGTAAGAAAGCGGTGTGGGCATTGAACGATTCCACCGTTAAGGCTCTTAGGAAGCTAAAAGACGGCAATAACAATTATATCTGGCAGCCGAGCGTGCAGGCGGGAGTACCAGACATGATTTTGAACCGTCCGTATTATACCACTTCTTATGCCCCGGTATTGGAAGCAGGAAATAAGGTGATGGTATTTGGTGACTTCTCTTATTACTGGATTGCCGACAGACAGGGTCGTTCCTTTAAGCGGTTGAATGAACTCTTTGCAGCTACAGGACAGGTGGGATTTTTAGCCTCCCAGAGAGTGGATGGCAAGCTGATTTTATCAGAGGCTATTAAAACAATGACGCTTAAGGCCTAGTCAATCATTAGTTTTGGTTTTGATATGTTGTCATGGAAGAGAGAGGTGAATGCAGTGATAGTGACATTGGAAGAGGCGAAACAGTACCTCCGGCTGGATTCTTCAGATGAAGATGAGTTCATTACCGGACTGATTGCCACAGGAGAACAGATGAGTGCAGATATCGCCAGAGTGGATATGGAGCAGCTTACAAAAGAAACCAGAATGGTTAGGATCTCCGTCCTGTATGCAGTGGCATATTTGTATGAGCATCGGGAGGAAGCCGATCATGATGATCTGACACAGACTCTGCGTTCCCTTCTTTTTGGAATACGCCAGGAGGTGTTTTAATTGGCATTAGGGCAATGGAAGGATAAAATCATCATCCAGAAAAGCACGGTGGGAAACGATGCGGCAGGAAACCATAAGCTTATCTGGGAGGATTATTACAGGTGCAGCACACTGGCGAATAATTTATCCGGCAGGGAATATTGGGAGGCGGCACAGGTAAATGAGGAGAAGGAACTATATTTTCTGATTCGTTACTGCTCAGAGACTGCCTGCATGGATTCAGAGCATTACCGTATCTTATTTCGTAATCGGATTTATAACATTACTTTTATCGACAATCGTTTTTATCAGAACAGGATGTTGAAAATCAGGGCATCTGTTGCAAAGAGGTGAGGATGTGGCTAACACAGTAAGCGTGGAGGAGATGGCGGATGCCATCATGGAGGGATTATTAGAGTATGCCGAGCTTGCTACCGATGAGATGAAAAAATGTGTAAAGAAGGCAGGTAATACTGTAAAGAAAGAGATTGAAGGCAGTGCGCCTAAACTGACCGGAAAATATAAGAAAAGCTGGAGGGTGAAGACGCTCAAAGAAAGCAGCAGCGAATTGCTTGTGGTGGTACATTCCCCAACGAGATATATGTTGACCCACCTTTTGGAAAAAGGTCATGCAAAACGGGGCGGAGGAAGAGTAACCGCCATTCCCCACATCGCTCCGGCAGAAGAAGCCGGAATCAGGGAACTGACGGGGGGAATCGAAAGGGGACTGAAAAAATGACGCATGAACAAGTGATTATGATGATGAAAGAGATGGAATTACCCTATGCCTATGACCACTTTGTGGAGGGAGAAGCACCGGATCCGCCTTTTGCGGTATTCCTGTATCCAAGGGCAGACAACTTTTCGGCGGATGGGATGCCCTATTATAAAATCAACCAGTTGGTTATCGAAGTCTATACGGACTTAAAGAATATCGAACTGGAGAAAAGTATCGAAGCCGTGTTGGAGAAGCACGGTATTTTTTATGCGAAAAGCGAAGTATGGATTGCATCGGAGCGTCTGTATGAGGTGCTTTATGAAATGGAGGCAGCGAATGAATAACAAAGTAAAATTCAATATCTGTAATGTCCACTATGCGCCGGTTACTGTGACGGAGGAGGGGGAGGTTTCTTTTGCAGCACCAGTGGCGATACCCGGCGCAGTATCTTTAAGCCTTGACCCAAATGGGGAACCGGAATCCTTCTATGCCGATGGTGTGGAATATTACATCATTAATAACAACATGGGATATGATGGGGATTTGGAGCTTGCGATGATACCAGAGTCTTTTCGAATGGACATTTTAAAAGAGGAAGCAGATGAAAATAAGGTGCTGGTAGAAAATGCCCATAATGAGACAGGGAGCTTTGCCTTGCTCTTTGAGTTTGATGGTGATATTAAGAAAATCCGCCATGTGCTGTATAACTGCTCGGCATCCCGCCCAAAGATTGAATCCAAGACCAATGAGGAATCCAGAAAGGTACAGACGGAAACATTGGCAGTGAAAGCCAGACCTTTAGCGAATGGCTATGTGAAAGCAAAGACCGGAGATAAGACGGCAGAAAGTGTCTATTCAGATTGGTATCAGGCTGTGTATATGCCAACAGTGAGCACAGGAGTATCACCTGCATCTCTGGATCTTTCGCTATCGACAACAGATGAGGAGGAGTTTTAGTCATGAGCATTATGAAGAGAATAGAAATTGACGGACAGGAAGTAGCGTTTAAAGCTTCCGCAGCGATTCCCCGAATATACCGTTTGAAATTCCAGAGAGATATCTATAAGGATTTGCAGGCCTTGGAAAAGAGTGTTGAAGTATCGGATGAAGAGAACTCCAATCTGGATTTGTTTAGCCTGGAGATGTTTGAGAATATCGCATTTGTGATGGCAAAACATGCGGATCCTAAGATTGCCGATTCACCGGAGGTTTGGCTGGATGAGTTTAACACCTTTTCTATTTATCAGATTCTGCCGCAGCTTATCGAACTATGGGGATTAAATATAAAGACAGATGTGGAAGCTAAAAAAAACTTCGCCCTACAGAGCGTGAAATGACCACTCCATTATTTTTACTTCGCTGTGTGCAATTGGGGCTTTCCATGCAGGATTTGGAGCTGTTGTCCATCGGATTGATTAATGATATGTATGCAGAAAGCCGGAATGATGATTGTGAATATGCGGTTTTAGCTACACAGGAAGATATGAATCATTTTTAACAGACAGGACTTTTAAGTTTGATACTTAAGGGTCTTTTTTAGATCGGGGAAAGGTGGTGGAATTTGTGGCATCGAGAATACAGGGAATCACGGTAGAGATTGGTGGTGATACTACAAAACTGTCCACCGCCCTATCAAAAGTGAATAAGGAAATCAAGGATACACAGAGCCAATTAAAGGATGTCAATAAGCTATTAAAGCTGGATCCCGGCAACACGGAACTGATGGCACAAAAGCAGAAGCTTTTAACTCAGGCCATAGGGGAAACGAAAGAGAAGCTGGAGGCTTTAAAGACCGCACAGCAGCAGGCAGCGGAGGCATTAGCAAAAGGAGAAATCAGTGCCAGCCAATATGATGCCTTGCAGAGAGAAATCGTTGAAACAGAGAAAGCACTGGAGGAATTGGAAAAGCAGGCAGATCAGTCCGCAGTAGCCTTACAAAAAATTAGTGCTACCGGAGAGAAGCTGAAGTCTGTCGGCTCCAACATTGAATCCGTCGGTCAGAAATTTTTACCTGTTACTGCCACCGTAACCGCACTTGGAACGATGGCGATCAAGACAGCAGCGGATTTTGATTCTGCCATGAGTAAGGTGGCGGCGGTATCTGGTGCCGCTGGGGAAGATTTGGATAGGCTGCGTGAAAAAGCCCGTGAAATGGGGGCAAAAACAAAATTCTCTGCATCGGAAGCAGCAGAAGCCATGAATTACATGGCAATGGCCGGTTGGAAAACAGGTGATATGCTAAATGGTATTGAAGGGATTATGAATCTTGCCGCTGCCAGTGGAGAAGACCTGGCAACAACCTCGGATATCGTGACGGATGCATTGACTGCCCTTGGAATGACTGCAGCGGACTCCGGACATTTTGCGGATATTCTTGCGGCGGCATCCAGCAATGCCAATACCAACGTGGCGATGATGGGAGAGACATTTAAATACTGTGCCCCAGTAGCCGGTGCACTTGGCTATAGTGCGGAAGATACCGCAGAAGCCATCGGTCTTATGGCGAATGCAGGAGTCAAGTCCTCCCAGGCTGGTACCGCCATGCGTACCATGCTGACCAGCCTGCAGGGAGAGGTGACTTTTACAGGTGCCAGCTTTGGGGAGCTAACCGTACAGACCACCAATGCTGATGGAAGCATGAGAAGTCTTGGAGATATCCTTAAGGATTGCAGGACGGCTTTCTCGCAGATGTCGGAATCGGAACGGGCTGCCAATGCCGAGGCTATTGTTGGGAAAAATGCGATGAGCGGTTTCCTTGCGATTATGAATGCAGCCCCGGCAGACATTGAGAAGTTAAATAATGCCATAACCAATTGTGACGGTACAGCGGAATCTATGGCAGTGACCATGCAGGATAACCTGGCCGGTCAGCTGACTATCTTAAAAAGCCAGTTAGAGGAGCTGGCGATCTCCTTTGGCGAAATCCTGATGCCGGCCATTCGTCAGATCGTGACATGGATTCAAGGGTTTGTGGATAAGCTGAATGGAATGGACGAGGGTACGAAGAAGATGGTGGTTACCATTGCATTATTGGCAGCCGCAATCGGCCCGGTACTCATTGTAATTGGCAAAGTGGTGGGAGCTGTCGGCACGATTATGACGGTAGTGCCGCAGATTGTAGGGGCTGTTTCCGGTGTGATTGCATTTGTAACAGGAACCTTGATTCCGGCCATTGGAGCAGTAGTTGCCACCATAGGCATTGTGCCGATTGCCATAGCGGCAGTCATTGCTATTATTATTCTTTTATGGAACAAGTGCGAATGGTTCCGGGAGGCGGTGGCTGTGGTATGGGAAGCCATCAAGACAGCCGTGGTTACGGTATGGAATGCCATCGGGGAGTTTTTGACGAACCTTTGGAACGGGATTATATCGGTTGGGCAGAATCTCTGGAATGGCATGGCGGTATTCTTTTCCAAGTTGTGGGAGGGGATTAAAAACGTATTCTACACCGTGTTGGAAGTGATTTCAACCCTGATTACGGCTAAATTCAATTTCTATAAGACAATCATTATCACCGTTTTAACTGCCATTCAGACGGTATTTAGTACGGTATGGGAAGCCATAAAAAATGTAGTCATTATTGTGGTGACAGCAATACAGGCTTTTCTTACCGCTGCATGGAGTACGATTCAATCCGTCATTACCGCCGTTTTAAATACAATCAAAACAATTATCGATACGGTATGGAATGCTATCAAGACAGTGGTCACTACGGCAATGGCTGTAGTAAGCAATACGATATCAACTGTGTGGAATACGGTGAAAAATACGGTTTCCTCAGTGCTGACTACCATAAAGACTACCATTTCGAATATTTTTCAAGGGATTGTCAGTGGCATCAGCAATGCCATGAGTAATATTTATAATGCCATTAAGGGAGGCTTTGACCAAGCAGTAAGTTTCGTGAAGGGGCTGGCTTCCAGTGCATGGACATGGGGAGCAGATATCGTCAATGGGATTGCAAATGGGATTAAGGGAGCAATCGGAAATGTGGTGGATGCGGTGAAAAGTATTGCAGAAAAAATCCGTTCCTTCCTGCATTTCTCTGTGCCGGATGAAGGACCACTGACAGACTATGAATCATGGATGCCGGATTTTATGAGTGGTCTTGCAAATGGTATTGAGAAAAGCCGTGGTCTGGTGGAAAAGGCTGTGAAGGGTGTTGCTTCTGATATGGTGTTAAGCCCTAATGTTAGTACGTCAGACATGACGAGGCAGCAGACCTATTCCATGGATTCCTTAAGCCGGATGATGTCAGGCATTCAGGAGATGGTGGGGAATCTCCCATCCGGTAATACGGGAGATATTGTCATTCCGGTATACCTTGGTGGGACGCTGCTTGATGAAGTGATTGTAAATGCACAGTCCAGACAAAATCTGAAATCGGGAGGCAGATAGCATGGCATTTATTCAATATCTGATATTTGATGGTGTGACACTGCCGCTTCCGGATTCCTATGATGTGGAGATGAATGATGTAGTGGCAGATTCCGGAGGAGAGACGGAAGCCGGAACCATCCAGAGGGATGTGGTACGGACAGGGGTGGTTACCATTCAAGTATCTTTTTCCGTCAGTTCCAAATGGCTGAAGAAGCTGACGGAGTTTAAACTAAAAAAGAAAATCACGGTGGATTATTTTGATACGGAAACGCTTGAAGCCAGGCGGACAGAGATGTATGTGGAAGGTTACAAAGCCAGCCTGAGAAAAGATACTTCGTATAAAGGGCTTTGGACAGTGTCTTTCACATTGAAAGAATTCTAAGGAAAGAGGTGTTTTCATGTATCCGGTTAGCGAAGCATTTTTAGAGGCAGTACAGGAGAACACCCGTGAATTTTTCTGGACAGGAAGTATTGAAACCAAAAAGGGAGTGGTTTATGAGTTTGAGAAGGCGGACATTGTCAAAGGTTCCGGCTATATTACCAGCCAGTGTTGTGGAAATGCTGAGATTGAGATTGGCACGGTGTATGCAGCCGAACTGGGAATCTCTTTGTTTTCTTCCATCGACCGCTATACGCTGGAGGGTGCAACAGTAAGGATATTCTATCATCTGCAGCTTGCCGGAGTCACTTATGAAACTGTGCCGATGGGGATTTTTGAGGTAAGCGAGGCAAACCGGACCAGACGGTGCCTGGAAATCAAAGCTTATGATTACATGCTTCGATTTGAAAAGCACTCTAATGGGTTTGAGACAGTGGGGAATGCATATGCCCTGCTTTCTTTATGCTGTAAAGCCTGTAATGTGGAACTGGCACATACGCAGGAGGAGATAGAAGCAATGCCAAACGGAGCAGAGATGCTGTCTATTTATCCTGAAAATGATATTGAAACGTACCGGGATGTCCTTTTCTTTGTAGGTCAGGTGCTGGGCGGATTTTTCGCAATTAATCGAGAGGGGAGTCTGGAACTTCGCAAATATGGCAGTACATCCGTAATAACCATTTCCGATAGGCATCGATTTACAAGCAGCTTTTCAGATTTCATCACCCGTTATACGGCCATCAGCTCCACCAATGTAAAGTCGCAGATAGCGGAGTATTATGCTTTAGAGCCGGATGACGGATTAACCATGAACCTTGGCATTAACCCATTATTGCAGTTTGGTCTTGAGGAAACAAGAAAGAAGCTGTTGGAAAATATCTTAGCTGATTTATCGGTCATCTGCTATATTCCTTTTGATTCGGATACCATAGGAAATCCGGCACTGGATCTGGGAGATGTTCTTATCTTCTCAGGCGGCCAGGCAGATGAAGAGCAGCTATCCTGCGTTACCGGATATACCTGCAAAATAAATGGAAAGCATAAATTAAAATGTGTCGGAAAGAATCCGAGATTGGCACAGGCAAAATCTAAAAATGATAAAAACATTTCCGGGCTGCTGAACCAGATCGAAGCGGGGAGGATAGGAATCCATACCTTTACTAACGCTTCCGGATATAGCATTGGGGAGACAGATGTGAGGATAATCAGCATAGAGTTTGCGGCAAGTGAGGAAACCCATGTGCAGTTTCAGGCGGCGGTGCTTGTGGATGCCATGGCCGGACAGGTTACAAAGAACGGAAAAGCAAAAGGTACGGTTGTCATTCCAATTCCAGGGGCAGCAGAGGATGGGAGCAGCATCACAAATGATGTCAGCGTGGAAGTGGAACTTCCGATAACATTTACTGAAGATGGGAAAGCTGAGGTTTTTGTATCTTATGAGTTTAATGATGAGAAAATCCTGATCCATCATCCAGCGGAAACATGGGGAAGTGGAAAGCATATCCTGTCTCTTTATTATCCTGTGGATCATCTGGCACCGAATATCACCAATACGTTCAATGTATATCTGCGGATAACCGGAGGGAACGGCATGATTGAAACGGGCGGATGCATTGCTTCCATCAGTGGGCAGAGTATGGCGGCAGCGATGGCTTGGGATGGTACGATTACATTGAAAGAGAGCATTGCTCCATTTTCAGTACAGACAAGTCTCATTACAGAGGCAATTGCAGATGATGTTTTTTTCCAGACAATGGAGGAAATGAAAACGGATATGGCAGACAGTATCGGCATGGCGGCAATCGGTGCATTTGGCAGACCGGTCGATATGAGTTGGGAGGATTAAAAATGCAGTTAAAAGGAAATATGACCATAGAATTGACCGATGTAAATACAGACGAAGTAACCGTCATAACGGAAGAAAACATGGTGACAAACTCGGTGAATAACATTCTGGGATTAAATCCAATGGGGGTGTTTTATGAGGCTGGAAGCAGTTACGATGGGATTGCCTGGCAGGGAAACCTCTTGCCAATCTGTCCCAATATGGTAGGTGGCATCCTGTTATTCTCACAGGCATTAGATGAAAATACAGACAACATTTATACGCTTTCCGGGAATATGCCGGTGGCATATGCTTCCAATGATGTAAATGCAACAGCGAATCTGGCAAGAGGCAGTATGAACCAGACAGAAAGCAAGAAGATAGATAATGGCTATAAGTTTGTATGGGAATTTACCCCAAGCCAGGGAAACGGAACAATAGCGGCTGTGGCACTGACCAGTGCACAGGGAGGTGCAAACGCTTATGGCAGCTTAGTAAATGACAGTACAACATTTTTGAAGTTAAAAGGCATTTCCCTCCCGTCTGCCATGACGAAAGCGGAACTGCTGGTGTTGTTTGAAGCGGTGGAAGTGGATTTTGAAGGAAATTGTTTTTACACCATCACCTATGAAAGTACAGGGGTGAGAATCCGGAAAGTTCATATTCCTATTTTTACGGTTGGTATAAACGAAACATTGGACGATTCCTCTTATACCGTGATTAAGGACACGGTGATTCAGCCTGTCCAGTTTATGTTCTATGGGTCTTATACGAAATATGGGGAGTTCATGGATGGCGGTGACGGATACTGGTATGGATTTTCCAATCAGTCCAATTCCAGCGGAAATGCGGTCATGCTTTGGATAAAGATTTCCAAAACGGACTATTCCTTTGCAGAAGGAAGCTGGACACTGTCGAACGCTGCATTGATTGAAGTCGGGAGTCGCAATCCGGATGATACGTATCCGAAGAGATATGTGAAATGCTGTGTCAGAAAAGGTTATCTGTATGCGATGGCATATGGTAAGCAGGGAATTTATAAAATCAATCTTGCGAACTCTGCAGATGTGACGTTGATTGCATTTGGATTCACCTCCCAGTTTAAGCCGCTTTGTAGTTCCGGTACTAGTGAGGTTTACATGATGTTGATTGGGGATTTGATTATCGGTGGGGATTTTCAGATTACAATCTCAGACCGGGTTATCCACACGCAGGGGAGCACAAGGCTAAATGATGCAGCAACACCGTTGTTCCAGTACAAAAACTTCCTGCTGGGATGGGGAGGAAGCTATGGTTCAAAGTACCGTACCATGTATCTTCTGACGCCGTATCTGGCTACCATTAATAATCTGACTTCTGCTGTTGTTAAGACGGTAGATAAGACGATGAAAATAACGTACACGTTAACAGAAGAATAAGGGAACGGAGAATTGCAGTTATCTAAGGAGGCTGCTTTTTTTATATTCAAATGTAGAAAGAAAGGACGAAACAATGAAGGAATTTGTAACTTGGATGCAGTGTGTATTCGCAGCAATTGGCGGTTTTATGGGATGGTTCTTGGGCGGCTTTGATGGCTTCTTATATGCCCTTTTGGTATTTGTCATCATCGATTATCTTACGGGGATTATGCTGGCGGTCATTCAGAAAAAGTTATCCAGTGAAGTGGGATTTAAGGGCATCTTTAAAAAGGTGTTGATTTTCTGCCTGGTGGCAATCGGGCATATCATTGATACCCATCTGCTGAAGCAGGGGAGCATTATCCGAACCGCAGTCATTTTCTTTTACCTTTCCAATGAAGGGATTTCCATCTTGGAAAATGCGGCTTTGATTGGTCTGCCTGTTCCGCAGAAGCTTAAGGACATTTTAGAACAATTGAAAGACAAAAAGGAAGAGTAGGCACCGCTTTGGCGGTGTGTTTTTTTGGGAAAGAGAGGTTATGATGGGAATTAAAATCTGTCTGGATGCCGGACATTATGGGAAATACAATCAGTCTCCGGCGAATGGAAAATATTATGAAAGTGATATGGTGTGGAAGCTGCACCTTCTTCAAAAACAATATTTAGAGGAATATGGAATGGAAGTCATTACCACAAGAAGCAATCAGGAAACGGACAGAGGGCTGTATGACAGAGGGGCAGCATCTGCAGGATGCAGTCTGTTTATATCTGATCATTCCAATGCAGTAGGAAGTTATGTCAATGAATCCGTGGATTATCCGGTGGCATATGTGCTGCTGAATGGCTCAAGTACCGACATTGGTCTGAAACTGGCAAAGGCGGTACAGCGTGTCATGGGAACGAATCAGGAAGCAAGGACAGCCACAAGGCAGGGAGCAAACGGAGAGTACTATGGTGTGCTCCGTGGGGCTGCGGCTGTTGGAACACCGGGCATTATTTTAGAGCATTCCTTCCATACCAACACCCGTGTTACCAACTGGCTGTTAGATTATGATAACCTGAGGGCATTGGCAAAAGCAGAAGCAGATACCATTGCAGAATACTTTGGCGTGAAGAAATCGGATAGTACAAGCGGTTATTGCAGAATCATGGGAAATGCAGTCGGTTCCGCAGAGCAGATGCAGGCATATCTTAGGCAGAAGAATCCAGATGTGGCACAGTCTGTTCTTGATATGATTCCGTTTTATCTTTCAGAAGGACAGGCAGAGGGTATCCGTGGAGATATTGCCTTTGCACAAAGCTGCCTGGAAACCGAGAACTTTGGCTTTTCCCAGTCAGCGGTTACTTTGGATCAGAATAATTTTGCCGGAATGGGAGTGACCCAGAACGGCATGAAAGGATTGAGCTTTGCTGCTCCACAATCAGGTATCCGCTGCCAGATTCAGCACCTAAAAGCTTATGCAAGTATGGATGCGTTGGCAAATGAGAATATCGACCCACGTTTCAAATATGTAGTGAGAGGCTCGGCACAATACGTGGAGTGGCTGGGCATCCAGGAGAACCCACAGGGAAAAGGCTGGGCTGCCGGAGCCGGATACGGAGCAAAGATTCTTGCCATCCTGAAAAATATCATCGGTAATTCCAGTGGTGCAATTTCCAATAATTCCGGTCAGAATGTAAATCCTATATTTGGATATGCTCGTGTGATTTACAAAGGCAGTGATGGGCTGAATATCCGTACCTCACCTTCCATTGGTGATAATGTGAATCAGGTCATTCACGAAGGCACGTTTACCGTGGTAGGAATCAGTGAGGACAAAAACTGGTACCAGTTAAAATCCGGTTTGTTTATTACCACTGGGAAACAGTATGTAGAATATCTGGAGAGTCTGCCAGAAACGAATAGAGATTCCGGTGCACCTTTTAAAGTGAAGGTCGGTATCACGGATCTGAATATTCGAACAGGAGCCGGAACGAATTATGTTGTAACTGGACATAAGACAGGCATTGGAGTCTTTACCATCATGGAGGTGAAATCCGGTGCAGGTTCGGCTGGCGGATGGGGAAAGCTGAAATCCGGAGCTGGGTGGATTGCCCTTGATTATGCCACACGGATATAACTGCAGAAGAAATGCTGCCTGGTGGGGATTTCCCTGCCGGGCTAATTTTTTTCGCTTTGTTTTTTATGTTTGGAAGGACTGAAAAATAGTGAGGTGGAAACCGCTTATCTGCTTGACTTATTTGGGGTTCAGAGTGATTAATAGACTACCAAAAAACGAAAGGAGTACCTATATTTATGACAATATCAGGAAAAACCAAACGGGCAGCATTTTACTGTAGGATGAATCATCGAGACAGAGATTATACTCAATTCATGGATGCCGTTTTAAGCACTCTGGAAAAGCGGTATGGTAAGCAGGAATGGGAAATAAAGCTGTTTTTCGAAGTGGCATCAGGAAATAATCCAGACAGAAAGAAATTTGCTCTTTTAAAATCTGAAATTAAGTCGGGGAACATTGATGTGGTGATAAGTGTTTCATCTTCCATGGTTGCCCGTGACTGGAAACAGTTCATGGAGTTTATGGGAATTTGCGAAAAAGCACATGTAGATGTAATGTGTACAAAAGATGCGGAGGATGCGCAGCAGATGTATCAGCGGATTAGGCAGTTCACGGAAGAGTATTTTGGGGAGATGGTTCAGCGATGATAGTAAAGATAATTGAGACAAGACAGCCAGAGAAAATAGGGAAAAAGAGAACCTGTGCCTATGCCAGGGTTTCTACGGACAGCCGCAGGCAGGAGGATTCGCTGGAAAATCAGACAGCCACCTATGAGAGACTGATTACTTCCAATCCGGAGTATGAGTTTGCCGGTGTCTATGCGGATCAGGGAATCTCCGGCTATTGTGAAAACCGACCACAGTTCCAAGAGATGATTCATAAGGCAAAGGCAGGGGAAATTGATTTAATCATCACAAAATCCATATCAAGGTTTGCGAGGAATACCGTCACCGTTCTGAAAGTTGCAAGAGAGCTTAAGGAACTTGGTGTCGGTATTTTTTTTGAAGAACAGAATATCAATACCCTTTCCGGAGATGGTGAGATGATGCTTGCCGTCCTCGCTTCTTTTGCCCAAGAAGAAAGCAGGAGCATGAGCGAGAACAACAAATGGAGCATCCAGAAAAAATTTGAACGGGGAGAGGTGATGATTACCACATCTCGTTTCCTTGGATATGACAAGGATGAATATGGAGAGTTGAAGATTAACCGGAAAGAAGCGGAGATTGTAAAACTGGTTTTTGATATTTATCTGATGGGAGTCGGCACCTTCCGGCTGGCGAAGCTGTTGAATGATCTGGGTGTAACCACCATCACGGGTGTGGAATGGGAAAGCGGCACAATTGCAGGCATACTCTCCAACGAAAAGTACAAGGGTGATTTTCATTTGCAGAAATATTACACGCCAGAGAACCAAAGGAATAAGACCAGGAAAAACCGTGGAGAGGTGAAAAGTTATTACATTACGGATAACCATCCAGCCATTGTTGAATCTGAAAAATGGGAACGGGTGCAGGCAGTAACGAAAAATCGGAAAAAGAAAAAGAATATTGGAACAGGGGGAACCTCAAAGTATCAGAACCGATACCCCTTAAGCGGTCTTCTGGTATGCCCATACTGCGGTAAGAATTTAAGGCGGCGGCAGGTTTATAAGAAAAAGATTGAGTGGATATGCAGCACTTATATTGAAAAGGGAAAACAGGTTTGTAAGGGTGTACGGGTACCGGATACGGAGGTACAAAAACAGGATATTACAGAGAAAATGGTTGTAGAGGAGGTTTTAAGGAATGGCAAAAAGCATTACCGTTATACCAGCAAGAGAGAGTTTGGCATCGGATTCCAGCAGGAAGCAGTCTGTGAGGAAACTCCGGATGGCAGCATATTGCCGAGTATCAACCGACCAAGAAGAGCAGTTATTAAGTTATGAAAATCAGGTGAATTATTATACCACTTATATAAACGAAAACCCCCTTTATGAATACGCAGGCACTTATGCCGATGAGGGCATTTCTGCAACCAATACTAAGAAAAGGGATGAATTCAACCGCATGATTACGGATTGTCGGGCAGGGAAGATTGACATGATTATTACTAAGTCCATAAGCAGGTTTGCAAGGAATACGTTAGATTGTCTGAATTATGTGCGGGAGTTGAAGGAGTTGGGCATTGGCATTATTTTTGAGAAAGAGAATATTAATACGCTTGATGCGAAAGGGGAGGTGCTGCTTACCATTCTGTCCAGCTTGGCACAGGACGAGAGCCGCTCTATTTCAGAGAATTCTACATGGGGAATCCGGCGAAGGTTTGAAATCGGAAAGCATAAGATGAGTACCAAACGGTTCTTGGGTTATGATACGGATGAAGATGGGAAATTGGTAGTGAATCCGGCGCAGGCGAAGATAGTAAAACGGTTGTATGAGGAATTCTTAAGTGGGAAGACCGTGGATTATATCAAGAGGATTTTTGAAAGGGAAGGGATTAGAAACTGGGATGGTAGTACGAAGTGGCAGTCTACTACGTTGCAGAGCATGTTGGCTAATGAAAAATATAAAGGCGATGCTATTCTGCAGAAAAGCTATACGGCGGATTTCCTTACTAAGAAGCGAGTATTGAATAATGGGGAGATTCAGAAGTTTTATGTGGAGGAAGATCATGAGGCGATTATAGAACCGAGAATATGGGAATGTGTTCAGCTTGAGATTAAGC
>Ga0153972_1000073_pt1 | contig 26711 bp, 13 predicted proteins | sample TSGA056MetaG_FD_104732 | JGI IMG/M metagenome (GOLD analysis project Ga0153972, IMG submission 104732) | Attine ant fungus gardens microbial communities from Georgia, USA - TSGA056 MetaG | ecosystem: Host-associated > Fungi > Mycelium > Unclassified | place: USA: Georgia, George L Smith State...
CCAAAAGAACAAAAATGTTCCTGTTTTCAATCAATTATTGTCGTTACAACTCTCAAAAACGGAAGAACTGAGCCACCAACACTTAAAACGTTGGCGATTATGACGAGAATTAGATTGACGTGCCCGAGGCAATTCCACGCTTGACAACCACCGTGGAAATCACTATAATGTTTTTTGGCTCTGTTTCTGTCCGGGGTGTGGCGAAGTTTGGTATCGCGCTTGGTTCGGGACCAAGAGGCCTCGGGTTCGAATCCCGACACTCCGACCATGCGGAGTGGAATTATGGGATCTGAGGATTTCCTAATTCCACTTCGTTTTTTATCCGGCGATTTTCTCATTGGTGTAGCTTAATGCTACACCTTTTCGCGTTTCTATGAGAATATCAATCTCCGGGATGTCCTTCCAGTCCGGCACTTCAAAAGCTCCGATACTGAGCAGCTTTTTCTGTGTCTGAATGCTGTTTGCTCTCGCCCTCTTCGCCGTCATCGCGGGAAATACGCAATAATGCTCTGTTCATGCCGCCGGAACTGATAAAAGCGCATATCCGTCCTTTTTATTATTTGCGTCCAATACGGCGGCGATGGATTTTCCCACCGAGGGCTTTTCGCTTATCACTAATTTCATGCGATTGTTACTCCTTCTTGACATGCAAAAAGCAGCCCGTTTCCGGACTGCTTTTCGGTGTTATTTTTTAATTTAGAATTGGCTTATGGAATACTTCACCGTGACAACGATGACCTGCTTCTGCTTTTCGTTCACGCGATAAACAACCGTAAAGTTTTTGATAAAAAGCTGGCGGTAGCCTTTATTTGCGTATGCGCCCGTCTTGCGAGGCGCACCGCGCTGGGGGAATTGCTCCAGACTGAAAACCGCTTCCTCCAACGCATTAAGCAGCTTTCCCGCCGTGCCCGGCTCCAGCAATGTCTCCGCGATGTAAGCATAAATGCCGTCTAAATCACGGTAGGCGCGGGAGAGCAGCTTTACGGCGTAGTTATCCAAAATGCCGCCTTCTTAATGTGGAGAGGGCTTCTCTTGCATCCAGCAGCTTGCCGTCAGCAGCATACTCAGCGTCCGCTTCCGCAATGGCGGCGTCCAGTTCTCGCTCGGTCAGCATATCCTCGTAGGTTTCGATGCTCATCACCACAAGGTCGCCGTAACCGTTTTTCGTGATAAAAACCGGCTCTTTTTTTGCATGACAGAGTTCGGAAATCTCGTTGGTATTCCTCAAATCTGTAATCGGTTTGATATTCGGCATAGTGAGACCTCCTTTCTGTACACAATTATAACATTATTATGTACAGAACGCAAGAGGGTATGCAGCTATTTTGATTTGAACTCTTGTTTCATTGTGTTTCCCATTTTATCCAGCCTCCGGTGGCACAGGGCAAAACAGCAGCCACCGTAATGAGCGCAGCCATAGCAGAAATGACTTTCAGGCAAAACGGCAGGGCTTAAATCCATGCCGTCCGGCACTTCCTGCATCAGCCGCTCATATGGGCTGTCCGTAAAATATCTCATCCGTCGCTGTCCACGCTGTCAGTTTCATCTTTCGCTTTGGAATTGCCCTCATCATCACCATCTTCAACATCGGCATCGTCCTCCGGCTCATCGTCGTCACCAAAATCGTAATCGTCTAAATCGGTGTTGCCTTTGGACTTCGGCTTGTAGATTTTGAAATACTCGTAGGCGACGCTCTCGGTAGAGGTCTCGCCGGTGTCGGGGTCAGTGAAAGTCTCATCACGATACACCAGCATTAAGTTCATCGAGCTTGTGAACGATGTACAGCTTAGGCGTTCTATGTCACGCAGGGCAAATTATTGGGACAATGCGCCGCAGGAGTCGTTCTACGGTCACATGAAGGATGAAATTGACCTTCCGGGCTGCACTACATTTGAGGATGCCCACCAGGTAATTGCCGACTGGGCGGACTATTACAACAACGACCGTTATATAATCTGGTTGTAGTGATAAACCGCGTTCCCGGTTATCAGAAAGCGCTCACGCCTTACAAGATCATTTTTCACGTCATAGGGAGTCAGCCGCCTCCCCTTTGTATTTCCAATAATCTCCCCGGTTAACGGCTGATCCGTTTCGTTATTATGTGCGGGTAAAGCGATTGACTTGAAGCAAATGGCGGTTTTTTAATATACTATTGCATCTTTTTGATTTCAATGTTATGATTGAAAAAAGGATTCAAATTATGGTGACGCCAGCAGGATTCGTAATGAATAACTAAAAACTGAATATTTGTACTTATTGTTTCTGAAGCGACAGCGCCTAAAGCATTCAGCTATGCTATGGTTCTGCCGCCTGCGCATTGAATTGCGCACGGGTTGTGCCGGAAATCGGCAGGATCCTCCGTGCTTGAAAAGGAAATGGATATGCTGTATACAATATGTGACTTTCAATAGTTGCATTTTTTTGTTTTGTCCGTTCCGTTTTTTTACAGAACGGACCTTTTTTATGGACACAAAACTTTCGATAGAGCGCGAAGGCTCAACAAGAAAGCCTGTCGGTCATGGTGCTGGGGACTTTTATATGGGAGTATTCAATTGTACGGCGAGGAGGTCAAACGGGTGAGAGGAGAATCGGATAGACTCTTTCGCCTGCTGCGAAGAGCTTATTTATTTTGTGAATTTTCGGATGAGGAGCTTAAAGCGCTGATTCCAGAATTGCAGCCTAAATTAAGACGTTACTCTGCGGGACGCATTGTGGTAAATGCGAGCACCGATGCTGACAGGCTTGGCATTGTTGAGACTGGCCAGGTTTCGGCTCGGCGCACAACCATTGATGGCGAGACATATGTGTCAAAGCAGTATGAACCCGGAGAGATATTTGGCCTGAATATGTTTGGCTCATCGCCGGAAACGTGGCATATGTCCTTTGCCGCCACCATGAACAGCTCGATACTTAGCTTTTCTGTAGTTCCCTTTATAACGGATGATAAAGACTATAGGACGGTATGGCGCAATCTGCGAGTTTGGCGCAGGATAGCGCATTTGGGAATAGACCAATGGAATCGCATGGATATAAGGGACATAGCAAGATCCGCTGCTACTGCGAAAGGGAAGATTCTTACTTTTTTTGATTTAATGATGGATAAGCATGGAAGCAACAGTTTTTCATTACGGATGACCCGCTTTGAATTTGCGCAGTTTCTGGGCGTTGGACGCAGTTCGCTCTATAGGGAACTAGCTAATCTGCAAAAGGAGGGTATGATCACTATCACGAATAAGCGGGAGGTAACTGTTCACATGGAACGTGCTTTGTAGATAAAAATTGCCTTAGAGGCTATGTGGGGGCAGTCAGCTTGATCGCGCTATTTAGCCAAAATGAAGGTGCGCGAAAAGAAATAATAATCCATCAAAATACGTTATAACGTGTAATTAAATAATAAAAGGATATGACACATGCCTCTAGCGAGCCCTGCAACCGTGTTAAAAAAAGAAGGAAAAAAATAATAAAAGCTTTCATATGGGACTTACACAGCTTTTGCTTTTATGGTAGAATTCAGTCTGCATGCGAAATGTTGCCGCGATGACGAGTATCCTTGGCTGGCGGCGGCGGCGCCTGCATTACAGGTGACCAAAAAAATATTGCTCCAGAATCGGACTCCCTAATGTTAACTATGGGATAAGATCGCGGCGTCGCTTCCTCATGGAATGCAATGCCAACGGTATAGCTGGAAACGGCTGTATTTCCTGCTTTGGAACGGAGAGACATACAGGGGCAAAGGACAGGAGGTGGAATTTGCTCGCAACTCTTCGGCCAATCGGCGTTTGTAAAACGCAGGTCGAATTTTTATTTTGCAAAATTTAGAGCACAAAGGAAAGAAGGAAGAACATTTGCAAAGATTCATTGTGAAGAAGAGCTTATCGATTTTCCTCGCACTGGTCATGGCGATAAGCCTGACGTCGGGGCTATCCCTCACGGCTTTCGCTTATGAGGAGGAATCCCCTGAGGAGTATCTTGTAGAGACCGAAATTGAGCTGACTTCCGAGTTGGCGCTGGAACCAGAGACGGAGCTGACGCTGGAAGCTGAACTGGAGCCGGCGCAGGAACCAGCGCTGGAGCCGGCGCAGGAAGCTGAGTCGGAGCTGGTATCGCTGGACGAAACCTCTGTCACTATAGCTCGGAGCGTGGAGAACCAGGCGGAGGAAATTACCGTCACCAGTGCCGGATATACAATCACGCAGGACGGCGTCTATCAAATCGCCGACGGCTCCACCGGTATGATTACAATAGCCGCCGGGGTTACAAACGTTTGGGTTATTGGCGGCGGCGCGGAATTTGACAGCGACGGAACGATGATCACCACGCCGTTTACAAGTCTGCGGATTGATTGCAGTGCAGCGCCGGGTATAACCCTGACGTTGGAGGATATTTACATCAACAATGTAGCTTCGTCCAATCTCATCAATTTCAGCGGTACCGGCAACCATCTTAACTTCGAGGGCGCAAGTGTAATCGACCATCAGCTCGGAGGCGGAGGATCTTATGCCTTAATCCACGTGGGCATAGGAACCGAGCTGACAATCGGCGGAGCCGGGACATTGTATCTTTACAAGCAAGGAGCCGGAGCCGGTTTTGGCGGAAATTCAGGCGAGTACAACGGGACCATAGTCTTTGAGATGACGGGCTATGGCTTCATGAAGGGCACCAATCAGGGCGCCTTGATCGGCGCGGGCTCGGCAGCTTCAGCCAATGCCGCTCTGCGCGGCTCCATTACCTTTAACAGCGGAACCTACAACATGGAGAACAATGGCCGCGGTGCGTCCATTGGCGGCAGCGCGGGTTCCAACGGCGCGACCGCCGGCACGGAGGTTTATTTTAACGGCGGTTCGATCAATATCAACGTGGATTACTCCGGCTCCGCGGTCGGTGGCGGTGGGTATGACGGCGGGAACGACTCCGCCGGCGGAAACGCCTACTTCAGCGGCGGCTCGCTGCGCACCTATGTGGATAAGAACGCCGCCGGCAACACCACCTGGGGCTATGCGAGCGAGGGTATAAACGACCTAGTCGTCACCGCAAAGAAGCAGGATATCAATGGAAACGCGGTCTACAAATGCGTATTTGATACGAATTTGCTGTCTGCCAAAGCGGATTACATTATTGTGTATGTAGACGACGCGCCCTTCTTCAATGGCGGACTGCATGAGTACAGATTTATTCAGGAGGCGCTGGACAAAGGCGAGCAGTATTCCATCAGCTCCACGCCCAGCAACTGGGTGCCGGGCGACGATGAGAATCTGTACCTCTACCTTACCGGCGAGGATCACGTCATTACTGTCAACGGTGAGGAGTTTGAGGTTATCTTCGACGAGTCCATCGTAGATACCAGCGATGTGCACACAATCGGCCCGTTCACAATCGCGGCTGGAGAAGCGTCTGAGCCTGAGCCTGCGCAGGCCACGGCCCCGGCGATAATCAGCCAGCCCGTAGGGGCGAGCTACACCGTGGGCAATACGGCGGCGGCTTTGACTGTAGCCGCTTCCGTCAGCGACGGCGGCACGCTGAGCTATCAATGGTACTCCGACACCGTCAGCAGCACCTCGGGCGCAACTGCCATCGCGGGCGCTGTGAGCGATTTATACACCCCCGGCACCAGTGCGGCGGGCATGACTTATTACTTCTGTGTCGTGACCAATACGCTCGACGCGACGACCGCAACGGCCACCTCCGCTATCGCGGCTGTCACTGTGGAGGCTGCCATCAATGATGCATCCCGCACGGTGGACTTTAGCTGGTATAACACCACCGACACCACCTTCACCATCACCACCCCTGAGCAATGGGACGCCCTTGCCTGGCTTGTGGGCGGACAGATTGCTCAGTTGAGCAGCTATGCCGAAACCTATAATCTTGGATTGATTGGCGAGGTGCCATCGGCGACCGACACCTTCGACGGCAAGACCGTCCTGTTAGGCGCCGATCTGAACATGGGCGGCATATATGACGCCCAGAGCGATACTTGGAGCGGCCGACTCTTTATGTCCGTTGGGGGAAGATACTATTACGATGATAACAAGTCCAATGTCCGCTTTGGTCTCACAGCGGGATCGCAAACATTCAACGGAAGCTTTAATGGTCAGGGTCATAAAATCTATAACATAAATGCGGACTACGGCAACGGCGGCGATATTCTCGGACTGTTTGGCCAGGTCACCGGTGTCAATAGCGTTATTGAAAACGTCTGGGTCGGCGAGGGGTACTTTAACGTCGCGGTAAGCGGCGCCTTCGCGGGCGGAGTTGTTGGCAGAATGAACGGCATTAATGCCGTCGTACAAAACTGCGTCAACGAGGCCAGCGTTAATACCACCGGATCGAATGGCAAGGGCTGCGGCGGTATCGTCGGCGCGCTTTGGGCCGGCCAGGGCGTGTTCAACTGTGTCAACTTTGGCAGCCTCATAACCAACGATTACGCTGTCGCGGGTGTTGTTGGCCAGATTCAGGCTGGTGTTGTTGAAAACTGCTATAATGAAGCAGCTGTAACCAGGACGAGCAAGGGGACTTGGGCTGCGATTGCTACCTTAACCAGCACGGTAACGCTCACCCGGATAAGTAATTGCTACTATTACGCGGATGAGGCCTTTAATACTTATGGCGTGACACTCAGCAACTCCAACGATGCCACCACGTCGTTTACCGATGCCGGACTCCTGTTTGTGATCGAGCCCTCATGGGGCGGGGAGTATTTGGCCGCGCGGCTTGGCGGCACCAATTCCGGAGCGTGGGCCGTTTCCTCTGACGGCGTGGTGCTTCCCAGTGTGTTTGTAAACGGCCAGCCCGCGACTTACGCGGTCACCGTGGACAACCTTACCAATAGCACGGCGAGCGTCTCCCTTGTAAGCGGCAGCTACGCCGGGGAGCAGACCTTCACAGTATCCAGCAGCGTTGCCTGCGTCGTGGCTTACAGCACCGACGGCGGCGCGACCTATACCAGGCTGACCGCCGCCGCAACCGCCTCCGCGGACGTATACAGCTTTACGGTTGACGTGGAGTCGGATATGATTATCGCGGTTGTGGTGAAGGGCGACGTCAATGGAGATGGTGTGGTGAACGCGTTTGATCAGATGCAGGTAACCGCGGCGGCGAAAGGGCTTCTTAGCTTAACACCACTGCAAACCCTCGCCGCCGACGTGAATGTCGACGGTGTGGTGAACGCGTTTGATCAGATGCAGGTGACTGCTGTTGCGAAAGGACAATTAACGCTGAACTGGTAGGGGGTGGCTTGGCGCAGGTGCGTATAATCACGCCTGCGCCGCCATCGGGTATCGGAAATAATAAGCTACAATTCGTGCTATAAAGAAAGGAAATAGAATAATGAAGAGACGGTTAAGTATGTTTTTGACTGCGGCGATGCTGCTTACATTTTTCGCCGGCGTGAGCCTGACCGCTTCGGCGGCCGACGAAATTACGCTGGTTGCCGCGCTTGACAAGCCCGTGATTACCTACAGCGCAACCGAGGACCAGACAGTCAGACTGACTGTTACCACAGAGGAGCCGGTTGGAACAGGTCTGATCGGCTGGTCTGCCGTCCAGGGTGAAAGTAAAAGCCGGCTGGCTTCCGGCAGTTCTCCTCTGGTGCTTACCGGAATAGAAAATGAAGAGCACACCTTTACTACAAATCATTACGCGCTGAGTACCGGTATGGTATCCTTCATGTATGATGATCTTCATGACTTTGAAACCAGCACTATTGGCACGCTGGTCGTTAAAGTGCCCGCCGGCACGCCCGCCGGAGAATACATCATTGGAATAAATAAGATTGTGCTTGGTACAAAGTATGCCACAGTTGTAGTTCTGGATGGCGGTGAGGCCTACGCCACCCTCACCATTGCGGAGGAAACCGCCAATCACAGCGCCGACTACACCGTCAGCCTGGAAGCCAGCGCTTCCTCCGTGAATCCCGGCGACAGTTTTACCGTGGATGTTGACGTCAGCGGCGCAGGCTATAACGGCGCAGATATTAAGGTGGCCTACGATACCGACCTCTTCACCTATGACGCATGGACAGGCTCGGCAAGCCGCGTGACCGAAGCAAACGGAAAAATTACGGTCGGCGTTTGGGGATCCTGTTCCGAAGGAACGCTGGCGACCCTGAGCTTTACCGCGAAAAGTGTCGCCGCTACGACGGCCGGCGATTTCGAGATCACCACAGCGCAGGTCACCACATACGACCTGGCGCTTGCCGGTACCTACGCCACCGTTGAAATTGGAGAAGGTGTCAGCGTAACAGTTAACGCGCAGATCGCGGTGTCCTTCTATGAACAGGGCGGCAGCACGCTTATTGATACATGTACCGTCGGCAGCGACGGCAAGCTGGCAACGGTACCCACCGCGTCCGCCGTGACCTACTACGACTTTGCCGGCTGGAGCGACGGAACAAATACATATACCGCCGCCGAGCTTTTGGCTCGTACCTTCACGGCGAATGCATCCTTTACCGCCGTCTACACGCCCAAGACCTTTACTGTTACGCTGGGTACGGGATTGACCGGCGCTGACAGTGCCACCTACGGAGTCGATTATGTTGGCGTCATCAGCGGCTACGACGCCGACGACTATATGTACAGCGTCACCTATATCGTGGGCGGCAAGTCGCTGTCCGCCACCGTGAACAGCAACGGAACCTTCACCATCTCAGGCGGCGATATCACTGGCGCCCTGTCGGTCAGTGTGACGGGAACCTATATAGGCTTCACGGTCACCGTCCATGAAGATTACGTTGCCGGGTACACTCTGGTGCTTGTCGATGGCGACGCCGCGAACTACAGCTATGACGGCAGCAATATGTATTACGTGGAAAGATACGAAGCGTTTGCCTACATCGTTGAAGGCTCCATCACCGCGGCCGATGCAAAAGCGAAGATCACTATTAGCACCGGCACTGCCGTCACAATTACGGATAATTACAATGTAAACGGGCGTAACGGTGTCGATCTCAACGATGTGGTTGCGGTAGTCGGCTGCTATGCCGCCTACTATGATGTGGATCAGTACATGGATATGTATCTGCGCGCGGACGTAGATGGGAGCTATACGGTCGATAGTGCCGACGCGGCGCTTGTCTGGGACAACATGGACTAATCTCTATACGGAAACCCTGACCAACCGCCACATTGCCCGCCGCCCGAAGGGGCGGCGGGGGAATGCGGCTTTGTACGCGCAGACGGTCAATGGGCGACCCTGCGGCGTCGCAGAGGCGCCCATTGACCATCTGCGTTAAAAAAGTTAAGGCAACACCGCGCCACATCCGCACACCATATTCACTTGTCTATTCAACCCAAAATCCTTGGCAATACATAGAGTATTCCCTGCGAATTTTGCGCGAAATATCCAAGCGAATCTGCCGCACGGCTGCGGCGCGCGAATTGTGCGGTGTTACCATAAGAGAGGAGATGCGTGATGAAGCGCATTTTTAAGTTAATATTGGCCGTTTGCTTACTGTGCTCTACGCTGATGTGGCCCGCCCGGGCGGAGAGCGGGGCAAGCGACGTCACGGTTACATACAACCTGTCGGTTGATGGCAGCAATACCGTGACCGCCAGTCAAAACGACGTGCTCACCGTAACGTTCAGGATCGAAAGGACGGACGACAGTGAAAGGTACGGTATCGTCGCCCTTCAAAATGAGATCATATACGACCAGGATTTCTTTGAGTATGTGGAAGGCTCCGCCAAAGCGGTACGAGGCGGCGCAATCGTACAATTCCTCACCCGGACGACCGGGACGCATATTATCCAGTCGTCTATCGCATTGGGCACGCTTGATGCGTCTGTGGAATTCGGCACCTTCCAACTCAAGGTCGTCGCCGCCTCAGGCAGCGGTGAGGTAAAGTCCGACAGAGCCAAGGCATATGACGGCGATAGCCTGGCTATTGCCATCACCGAGCAAAATCTCACCGTGACAATTCAGGACGACGGCAACAACAGTAGCGGCGACAATAACGACGACAATAGCGGCAGCAGCGGTGGTAGTAGCAGTAGCGGCAGCAGTGGCAGCAGCAGCAGCGGCAGCAGCGGCAGTAGCGGCAGCAGCGGCAGTAGCGGCAGCAGCGGCAGTAGCGGAAGCAGTGGCAGCAGCGGCAGCAGCAGTAGCGGCAGCAGTAGCGGCAGCGACAGCGATACCGTCGTGCAGTTGCCGGAAGACTCGGTACCTACCACCGGCTTATGCCACAGCTTTGTGGATGTGGATAATGACGACTGGTTCCATGAAGCCGTCGATTATGTGGAGGGCAGAGGCTGGTTCCAGGGGGGTGGCGGCAACTACTTTGCGCCGTACGGCGATATGACCCGCGCGATGTTTGCCACCCTGCTGCTGAACATATCCGGGGAAGATGCGAGCGGCTACACCAAAAGCCGGTTTGACGATGTGGCTGACGACGCGTGGTACATGCAGTCAGTCGAATGGGCTGCAGAGCGTGAGATACTGCTCGGTGTGGGTGAGAACAAGGCCGACCCGGACGGCAATTTGTCCCGGGAGCAGATGGTCGTTCTATTATACCGTTTCCTGAACGCTTACCTGGATCTGACGGTGACAGGCGAGGGTACGCCTATGAACGAGTTTGCAGACAGTGCTGATGTAAACGTTTGGGCAACCGAAGCTATGGCATGGGCGACCGAGCGGGGCGTAATAAATGGCACCGAAAAGGGACTGGAGCCACAGAAAAGTACAATCCGCGCTGAAGCGGCTCAGTTTATAACCAATTTGTGGAAGTCTATTGAAGAATAATATTACTTTTATCCCAGTAGGCGGAGGAACTACGGAACTCCGCTTACCGGGAAAACGGTTTTTTAAGTCTGGAGGATGGAAAGGACGTACGCGCAATGAGAACATCCTGTAAAAAAGTGCTGAAAAGGTTTCTGATGTTGGCTATGGCGGTAATTCTGATCGTTGGAATGCTGCCTGTACCAGCCGATGCCGGACTCTCCGATAGCAGTATTACCGATACCGAGGTCACCGATACCGAGGGTACCGATACCGAGGGTACCGATACCGAGGGTACCGATACCGAGGGTACCGATACTGAGGGTACCGATACCGAGGGTACCGATACCGAGGTCACCGATACTGAGGGTACCGATGCCGAGGATTCCCTTGTCGGGATCTTAATTGCCGGGGTCTCCATTGCCGGGATCTCCATTGCCGGACTTTCCATTGTCGCGTACTCCGATGTCGCAGCCGCCGTTTGGGACGGATCGCTGGACTTTAGCTGGTATGATGAAAAAAATCGGCAGAGCGAGTATCACATTTCCACGCCCGCGCAATGGGCGGCGCTTGCATGGATATGCTCCGAGGATCTGGCGTACCTGGATGGTGATTATGTCTCAACCACAGGAGGCAATATTACCAAAATTTTTGGAACGGTGCCTACGGAGCAGTATGTTTTTGAGGGCGCATGGATATATTTGGACAATGATATTGATATGGGCGGCTATTATAATGAGCAGAGCGACTACTGGGACGGGCCGAATTATTATCCAATAGGCGGCCAGTATAAAAATGACGGATACAATCATGAAGAGAATCTGGATATTTTCTATGCCCTGTTCTATGGCAGCTTTGATGGACAGGGACATACCGTATCCAATATATACTGCAGCCGGGGTTGGGGCGCCTCCACAAATATCGAGGCGGGCTGGTACCAGTCAGCAGGTCTGTTTGGCCGTGTGGGCGGGACGGATGGAGCCGCGCTGCCCAAAGTGGATATTGTCATAGAAAATGTGGCAGTGAGCGGATTTATTGAGACCTCCCGAAGCGTAGGCGGCATTGTGGGCAAGACCTTGCGTGTTGATAGCGGATATACGATAACGATTCGCAATTGCCTGAATTTCGCCACGGTAACCAATTCCGACAAAAAGGGCGTGGGCGGTATTGTCGGCTCGGCCTGGAACGGCTGCTACATTATCAATTGCGCTAATTTTGGAACGGTCGTTTGCGGCATGCAAAACGGCGGTGGTATTGCCGGCTCCAGTGAAGCGATCTGCATTAGCTGCTACAATGTGGGGAATATTACGGAATCGACATACAATCATGGTCAGGCTTTCGGAACAGACAATGGGCAAACGCAGCTAACCAATTTCTACTATTCCGCCGACTCGGTCATTGATGCCGGATACCCGGCTATCTACAGCGCGAGCCAAGCTCAGTCCGCGTTTGATTTTACCGCGCTGTCCTCCGCCGATATGCAGGGTACGGTATTTCTTACACTGATCAACAAGTACGCGGGAAAATACGGTTACTGGGTTTTGGTGGAAGGAGAGTATGACAATTATCCTGTGCCGGGAATCTTTGGCGACGGCAGCTACGTTAGCCCGGAAATCCCGGTGGGTACTTATGTGGTCACACTGGCGGGCGACGCCCATTATTCGCTGAACATAGACGACGCCAGCACAAAGTACCGTTCCGGCAGTATTTTCACAATAGACTCCACCAGAACCGAAAAAAATCCCATGATGCTGACGATTATCCCGGATGAGGATTACACGATCAGCGATATAGTCTATAGCGGCGGCGCGACAATGCGCAGTTCATCCGACGATGAAAGCAAGTATTCGCTCTATAATGTTACAAAAGATTTGACGATTACGGTGACCACATCATCGGGCTGCACCCACAAGTATGCGGTCATTGATTCTAAGAAGGCCACCTGCACCGGGGGTGGGTATGTGACCTACCAGTGCAGCAAGTGCGGCGATGAATATACCGAGCAGCTCACTGCCAGCGGGCATAGCTACAATACGGTTGTGGTATCCCCCACTGAAACATCACAAGGCTACACGGAATACAGCTGTATTTACGGGGACGATGACTATGTCGGCAGCTATACCTGGCTTGTCAGCTTTATTTCCAACGGAGGCATCGAGGTTGAACCGCAGAGCGTGCCGGAAGGAGAGCTGGCCGTGCGCCCCGACATGCCAGAAAATGACGATGGCGAGCTATTTGCCGGCTGGTATACTGACGAGGGGCTTACTGTGCCGTATGACTTCAACACGCCGGTTGAAGCCAGTATCACGCTTTACGCCGACTGGGCGAGCACAGTATATAACATAGGGTTCAGCGGAAACAATACCTCCGTGTATGTAGACGGAAATAAGGTTTCAGAATATATTGTGCGCGGCGAGGGCAAGGAGGTGACTTTTACCCCGGTTATGGAAACGGGGTATGAAATCACCAGCGTAAGCGTGGACACCACCTCGCGGATAGATATCTGGGACGGAAGCGTTGCGTCCGGGTATGCCGGGGGCAGCGGCACCGCGTCAGACCCATACCAAATCAGCACCGGGGCTCAGTTGGCGTATCTGGCCAAGACGGTCAGCGCGGGCACAACGTACAATGGGGTCTGCTTTAAGCTGACAAGAAATATTGATTTGAATAGCCTTGACTGGCTGGCCATTGGGACGACCGCCTATCCATTTCAGGGGATGTTTTACGGCAGCGGCTATTCAGTTAAGAATTTATATATTAACGAGCCGACCGCCAGCTATCAGGGTCTGTTCGGCTATGTCCGCATGGGTACCAACTATTACGAATACGGACGTATTTATGACCTTACCGTGACCGGTTCCGTGACCGCGAAGTCATTTGCGGGTGGTATCGCCGGGTATTTGTATGCCGGTGGCATTTCCGGCTGTGCGAGCTACGTGGAGGTTACGGCGACTGAAGGCAATACAGGCGGCATTGCTGGCTACGTGTCCTGGTACAATTCAAGCGGACCGGCTGCGTATGTTGAAAACTGCGTAAACTACGGCACGGTCAGCGGATACCAGTCGGGCGGCATCACCGGGTATATGGTTGGCGCGTCAGTAACCGACTGTTTCAATTATGGCGCGGTGCGCGGCACCTATGCCGTCGGCGGCGTGGCCGGGTACGTCAACAATGCCACGTATCGCAGCTCGCTGGTGAGTCGGTGCGGCAACGAGGGCACCGTTACCGGCACGGGGACATCGGCCGCTGCGGGCGGCATCGTGGGACGCGCGGAGTCCTCAAGCAGCGGCAGCAGCTATCCTACCGAAATTTCCAGCAGCTATAATACGGGAAGCGTAACAAACGTGGGTCCTTATACCGGCGGCGTGGTGGGCTGGGTCAGCACCAACGGCAGCTATGTTGCCGTGACCGGCTGCTATAACCGGGGCGCCGTCGTATCTACCGCAAGCCAGACGCACTATATCGGCGGGATCATAGGCTGGGCGGGAGCGTCGGTTACCATTAAAAATTGTTATCAGGCGGGCACAACGACGGGTGGAACCTCCGGCGTCAACCGTGGTGAAATAGCAGGATACCTAACCAGCGCAAGCAATGTGTCCAATAACTACTGGAGCTCTGTGTATATCCTGCCGTGGCAGATGTCGCTTTCCTTTACCACCACAAACGCGAAAAAGGTGACCGAGGCTGAACTTCAGGGTATGGCGGGAACACTTGGCGACGCATATAAGAGCGATACCAATGGATTGAACGGGGGCTTTCCCGTTCTCACATGGCAAACGGCGAAGGAGGAAGACGGTGGCCAGGAGGACACGTTTTTTATCCTCATCGACAATGGCGACGGGAGCTATACCCTATCCGAGATCAAGGATAATCTTTTGGTCTACATAACGGCGCAAATGAGCAGCTATCCCGTTGTGTTTGAGACGGGAGACGGCGCAACGATAGAGACCCAGACTGTGTTATTCGGCGGTCTTGCCGCCGAGCCGCAGGATCCCACCCTAACTAATTTCCGGTTTGAAGGATGGTTCCTGGATGAGGAGTATACCGAAGCGTATGATTTTAACGAGCCTGTAACCGGAGCGCTCATCCTCTATGCCCGGTGGGTGTTCCTGTACTACAAGGTCAGTTATCAAATTATAGGTGTGGGCAATTACGCGCAGGAACGGGTGGAGGGCGAACCCTGGCTGGCCACCCCGCCCGAAGACCCCGTGATGAAAGGCCGTATATTTACGGGCTGGTATACCAATCAGCAGTGTACGGTAAAATATGATTTCTCGACCCTGCTTACGGGAGATCTTACGCTTTATGCCGGTTGGGCGTACGACGAATATACTGTGACGATAGACCCGGATAACGGAGAGGAGCTTTATCTGTCGCAGTATGTCAAGGACGGAAGCTACGCGACAAAGCCGAGCTCGACGCCTGAAAAAGAGGGCTTTGTTTTCGTCGGCTGGTATCTCACGGATGAGACCGGGACACTAGTCTCCCCTTATTATTTTTCCAGCACGAAGGTGGAAGGCGCTATTGTCATAAAAGCGAAATGGGCGCGCCAGGTTTTAGTGACCTTTGAGACGGAGCCGACCGGCGCGGACGTCGAAGTGACTTACCGCGGCCTGGCCGTTGCCCCCAATGCTGACGGCAGCTATACGCTTGCGGAGGGAGAGACATATGTCTACACCGTCTCCGCGGCGGGCTATCGCACGGCCAGCGCCGTCTTTATCCCCGGCGAGCAGGAGGAATCTGAAGTTTTGGAAGCATATGCGGACGCGGAGGAAACGGGAAAAGCCGAGGATGCCATTATTACCGTAACGCTGGAATACGCAGCGTACTTTGATGTGGACTTTACCGGAGATGTCAATTTCTCCGTCGGTGGTGAGGTTGTGGACAAAGCGACGGTCTCCACCGGCGCGGAGCTGGTATTTTCCGCCCAGACCGCTCCTGGCATCGAAATTTCAAGCCTTACCGTGACGGGCGACGGCGTGGACGGGGAGCCGGTATTTTCAGATATTTGGGACGGTTCGTCCGTAGACAGCGACTGGCTGGGCTCCGGCACGGCAAGCGACCCATACCTCATTACAAGCGCCGCCCAGCTTGCGGGGCTGGCCTGGCATGTGAACGATATGGCGGAGTCCCAGTCCGGCACTTACTTCAAGCTTATGATCGATATTGATCTAAACGGCAACCCATGGACGCCAATCGGCGGCAACGGCGGCACCTATTACTGCTTTAAAGGAAATTTTAACGGCAATGGGCATTCCATAAGCAACCTGTACATTAATAAAGGAAATAGCTACGTCGGACTGTTCGGGTACGTAAGCGGTGCGAAAATCGTAGGGCTGGAGCTTAAATCCGCGTATGTCACCGGGGTGAGTTATGTCGGCGCGCTGATAGGATATGCCGTGGAGAACAGCGTGATAGAAAATTGCGCCGCTTCCGGCGTTGTGACCGGCACACATACCCATACCGGGAGCACCTCCTCCGATTACAGCCGTGTGGGCGGACTGGTCGGCAGCATGAACGGGAGCATTAGCGACTGTACCAACGCGGCGCGTGTTACGGGAGACTATTGTGTGGGCGGCCTAGCCGGGAGCGCGGAGTCGGGCGCAATTACAATGACCGGCTGCATCAATACCGGCAGCATCTCCGGCGGCTATTATGTCGGCGGCTTGATCGGGTTGTCGCTCACCAGCTCGCGGAGCGTGTTTACAAGCCTCGACAATACCGGCACTGTCTCCGGCGCCAGCGCGGTGGGCGGAATCATGGGCCGGGGCAATAATATCTCTCTTAAGGGAAGCAGCAACACGGCGGTGGTAAATGGTAACGGGGGTAATGTCGGCGGTGTGGCAGGGACGCTGGAAACGGCGAATTTGTCCGCCTGCTACAATACCGGCGCGGTCTTCCAGGCGGGTGTCAGCTATGGCGGCGGGTTGGTCGGAACGATCTCCGCGTCGACGGTGCTGGAAAATAGCTATAATGTCGGTATGGTTTCCGGCGCTACGGGCGCGATTTTGGGCGCACTGGCCGGGGAACAGAAAATCGACACGCTTCAAACCAATTGTTATTACCTCACGGGAAGCGCGGCAAACGCTATCGGCCTGTGCAGTGCTTTTGTTACGGGCAATACGGTTACGGGTCTGTGGGAATATCAGCTTAAATATGAACGCTTTATTGATCTGATCGGTGGCGGGTTCAGTAAAGATTTCTTTGGCCAAAACGGCGGTTACGCGGTTTTAAGCAGGCAAACTTCTTTCGACGTGACCATGACCAGCGAAGAAAATTGGATCGTAGCTTTGAGTAATGTAACAGAAAATCTTACCGTTACGGCGTACGCCACCCAAGCCCTGTACGATATCCTATGGGATCAGACGGCGCCGTTTGACATTATTTCGGCGGAAGGGAGCCAGATACCTCTGACCTATGGCGAGGACTATGTGTTTACCGTAGCGCTGCACAAGGGCTATGAACCGTTAGGCGCGCTGGTAGTTTCGGCAAACGGTGTGGTGTTGACGCCCAATTCCGACGGCAGCTATAAAATCGAGAATATTACGAAGCATCAGACCGTCACGGTAAGTAATTACAGCGAGGGAACCTATGACGTAATTTTTTACCTCAATGATGGAACGTCCGCGTCTGAATACCGCAAGGAGCGCGTTACCTATCCGAACACCGTTTCTCAGCCCTCTAATCCATCCAGAGGAGAGGAATACATTTTTATCGGCTGGTTCACGGACAAGGACGCGACGAAGCCGTATGATTTCAGTACGCCTGTCTCGTCCAACCTGGCGCTTTATGCCGGCTGGTTTTATGACACGGGAATGTACATGGTGTATGACCTGAATCTTCCAACAGGTGCGTCCGCTACCGGGACATATGCGGGCATGACACAGCTCGTCCGGCTGGAGGGGCAGGGGGACAGCCTTTCATATATACCGCCTGACCCCACCTGCGTATACCGGAGCGATATTGTCACAGCCCAGTTCCTGTACTGGTCGGACACACAGTCCGGAAGCCAAAAAATCGACATGGAAACATATATCGTCCCGGATCTGACGCAAGAGGAGATGGAAAAATATCGGGAGACGCTAGTGCTGCCGGAAACCACGTTGTACGCGATATGGCAGGTGACACCAGCGGGGACGCAAGCGCAGGGGAATGGAGCGGGGACAACATATACGATCAGCAATGAAGACCAGCTTCTCGACCTCACCGACTCCGTCAACTCAGGCGCGGTATCGTCTGACGGTATGGTTCTGGTACTGGAAAGCAGCATAATAATGACGAAGAGCATCTCTATCGGCACAGTCGATCATCCGTTTAACGGCACGTTCACCGGTTCGGCAGGCGCAGCGCAATATGATGAAAATGGGAAGCTGCTGAACCATCCGCACTATACGATAACCCTGTATAGTGGTCAAGCCGGTGGCTTGTTCGGCTATGTGGGGCAGTCCGGTCTCATAGAGCATGTAAATGTACAAGGAGATATTTCGTGGAACGGGATCCCAACCGGGCTTATTGCCGGAACAAGCTACGGCACGATAGACTGCTGCAACGTATCGGGCAAGATCAGCTGCTCGTCGGATACCGCAAGCTCGATCGGCGGCGTCGTAGGGTACAACACCGGAGCCCTGTCGCGGCTCAGCGCGTGTGTAGATATTACCGGCCATAGGTATGTGGGCGGTATAGTGGGACTGAGCGGCAGTGTAACCCCAACCATCGATACAACTATAACGGATTGTACCGTGGAAGAGGGCTCCGTGATTCGCGCTATGTACCAGTATTCAGACGGGGTTCATGGCAACGACGACCCGTGGGATATCGGCGGCATCGCCGGTTTGAGCGTGGGAACCATCAGCGGCTGCGTTAACAGGGCGGAAATAATGAATACCGACCAAACCCGGGGCAGTCGCTACGGCGGAATTTCCGGGTATCATCAGGGCGGCTCCGTCACAGACTGCGTGAATTATGGAGATATCCACGCCGGTTCCATGACGGGTGGCATTGTAGGTATGCTGTACCTTCCCACAAGCGGGGCGGTGGAAGGATGCTACAACTACGGAGATTTGGATGTGACCGGTTATACTTCCGGCGGCATAGTGGGATGGAGCAATGGCGCCGCGCATGATTTTTACAATTGCGGGAATGAGGGCAATATTAACGATTCAAACGCTTGGGCGTCTGATGTCAGGGAAATGGGAGGCCTGATCGGCCGGATCGGAGAAAATGGGTACACGGGCACCCGGGCGAATATAAGCTACTGCTACAATGTCGGCGATATCGTTAGTTCGGGAGCCACGCCTATCGGCGGACTGGTCGGACGACTATTTAATGGAGGAACGATCGACCACTGCTTCAGCGCGGGGAGCATCACCGCTTTAGCTGTAATCGGGAATGTGGGCGGACTGATTGGCAATTCTATCGGGTCGGTCGAAATCTCAAACGCCTACTGGTATGGAGAGTATTTTGCCGTTAACTCCACCGCCCAAAACATAGGCTTTGCTGATGGTAACGCTAGTGCGACGCTGGAAAATTTCTACTACCACGAAACATACGAAACAGGGAACAGCTTCTCGGCCGGACCCGGAAGTATAAATAATACGGGTACCGCCATCGGCAAGGACAAGGACGCTTTCAACAGCGGCGAAGTGTCCTATCTAATCGACTTCGGCCGTGCCGACGGCGACGTTTCAGTTCGCGACCTGGAGTGGTCCTTGCGCGATGAGAGCCAATCTGTATTGGAGCAGAGATATCCCACGCTGGGGCAGCCGGAATACTACATGGTTACGCTGAAGATCAATGGCGAAGGCAGCGGTAAGCTCAACGACAGGTTCCCCATAGCCTACGCCGGGCGCACGAAGACCGTAACGATTAAGCTTGAACCCATGGAACCCTGGAGTGAAAGGCTTGAGGACGGCACGGTGCTTAACTACAGCTATGAGGTAGATGAGCTCAAGGTCACTTATGTCATCAATCCGACGGGAAATGGCAGCTATGATAAGGAAGAAAGCACCGGCGACGCGAAGTGGAATCAGGCAGACGAAACGACATATTCTTTTGTCATCAATGAGATGGGCAACTATGTTGTCGAAGTCACGTTTGTGGAGCTCATAGAAGAAATACCGCCGGTTGTAGACGCTGACCCGGACCCAGACCCGGATCCAGACCCAGACCCAGATCCAGATCCGGACACTGATCCTGTGGTGGAACCGCAGGCCAATCCTGGCAGCGGCGGCGGGGGCGGCAGCGGCGGCGGCAGCGGCGGCGGCAGCGGCGGTGGTATCGGTGATGGAAACGGTGACGGCAGCGGGGAAGGCAATGGCAGCGGCGACGGTATTGGCGACGGCGACAACGGCAGCGGCAATGAGACCGGCGGCGGCGACGGCGGCAGGGGGCAGGAGACCACGATTACCGAGAATGCTGTGCCCCGCACCGGCGGGGAAACCACCGAAATTGATTCTTTGCAGGCTGCGCCATTGGCCGCTGTTGACGAGACAGAAAGCGGCGACAGATCAGAGGAAGAAAATGACAGCGATGGAGCTGTGGGCGGTTCACTGGAGGGCGGATCGCAGGAGGGCGACGGCGGTGAGGTCGATGTGGAGGCGGACGATGCTGTGGTTCCCAAAGTCTTTGAGATCCTTCATGAGGTGAGCCCTGTACAGGCCAGCCTGTTGATTTTGGTTCTATTGCTGATTGTTATCATCGCGGTATTTGCGGCCATAAGAAGGTATCGCAGGTACAAGCGGGAGTGCGCGTTTGCAGACGAAAAATAAAACACATCGAGGAGCGAAATACATATGAACATTTTTGAAGGCCTATCCCTGGGCGACGTGCTGCACGAGATTGGGCAGGTGATGAAATATCCCTGTATGGTGATATTAGTCGGGCTCATGGTCGTTGCGGTGTGGCAGATAGGCGACCTGCTGATGGAGATATTTACCGAGCGCCGCCATCGTCTGAGGGATGTGGAGGGGCTGCTCGATAAACTGCATGCCGGAGGAGCCAGCGGACTGGCGGAGACCTTAAATGAAAGTCAGCTTCCGCCGACGCAGAAAAGAATGTTGAAAAAGCTGGCTCAGTCGAATGATTTAAGCAAGGACGCGCGCATAGCGCTGGCGCAAAAATTCCTCTCGGACGAGGAAGCGCGTTACGAACGCAAAACGGCCGTACCGGAGCTTCTGGCAAAGCTCGGCCCAATGTTTGGCCTTTTAGGTACGCTCATTCCGCTCGGCCCCGGTATCATAGCCCTGAGCCAAGGGGATACGCAGACGCTGTCCGAGGCGATCGGCCTGGCGTTTGATACCACCATCGTTGGGCTTCTGGCGGCGGCGGTGGGTAGCATTGTATCCAATGTGCGCACCCGGTGGCACGACAATTATCTGACGGACTTCGAGACGGTTATGGAATTTACGTTGGAAAACGTCGGGGGTTACATGCCTGAGGAGGTTGAGACGCTTGAGGGGGGCGGGGAGGTCAAGGCGTTCGTGCATAAGGAGGCTGCGCCATGATCGGCAATCCACGGCTGCGCCGTCGGCGCAGAAAGAAAGCTCACGCAGACCCGATGGCAGGGGTGGCGAATCTCTCGGATGTGATGCTTGTATTCGCCTGCGGACTCATGCTGGCTATCATCATGTTCTGGAAGGTGGATCTTTCCAAGGTGGTAGACAGCTTCTACGAGGATGATTTGAACGAGGTGGATAACCCCGAGGAAATACTTCAAAGCGATGAAAGCTCTAATGACTACGAGCAAAAAGGAGTTGTCATCCAGGACACTGAGACCGGAAAAATGTTTGTGGTTGAATATTAATGCTATGTAAAGGACGGAGGACTTACCGGGATGAAACGAATCGTATCATTTGCCTTGTGTGTTTGTATACTACTGTCCGCTTTTCAGCTTACCAGCTTGGCGGTTGCATATGAGGCGGCCGAGGTGGCGGAGGCGGATGAGCTGACGGAAACGGTCGAGTTGGCGGAAACGGTTGAGCTGACGGAACCGGTCGAATGGACAGAAACAGACGGGCTGACAGAAACAGACGGGCTGACGGTGGCAGCCGGAATGGCAGAAACGGTCGGGCTGATCGCAGCGGTTGGACTAGCAGAGGAGATCGAACCAGCAGACCACAACTATGACGAGGGCACGGTGGTTGAACCCACCTGCACGGAACCGGGCAGTATTACCTATACCTGCACTGACTGTGAAGATTATTATGTCGAAGAAATCCCGGCAATAGGCCACGGCTTTATAGACGGTGTTTGTGAAAACTGCGGTGTGGCATGGAGCGAGATATATTATGAACTGGAAATACTCGTTCTCCCTTCTGCCGCCGCGGAGAGCGCCGTCGTGTCCATTGAGACGCAGGATGACGAGACGGTAGAACCTGACGCCGAGACAGGCCGCTATATTCTGAGCCGGTCCGCAGCATACGTCTATACCGTCACCGCGGATCATTATCAGATGGCGACAGGCGCCATAAATGGAGTTAATGAGAACTGGACGGAGGAAAGCGCCGGTGAAGACGAGCTATCGTATTACAAGCTGATCGTCAATCTTCTGGCCGACACCAACAAGGTGGTATTTACCGCAGAAAGCATTACAGTAACAGTGGACGGGACGGCCGTTACGAATGCGGATATACCCTATGGGGAGGATCTGCGCTTTTCGGTCGACCCCGGTGAAGGGCGCTGGATATCGGATGTTACCGCTATCGCGGAAACTGTGACGGAATGTGACGACGTGTGGAGCGGTTCGGTGTCCATTAAATTTGACGCAGGCGCCGGCACGGAAGCGGATCCATATATTATCCGTACCGGCGCGCAGCTGGCATACCTGGCGCAGGAGGTTAACAGCGGAGTAACCTTTGAAGGCAAGTACATCAGTTTGGTTTCCAACCTGGATCTAAACGGATTGGACTGGACGACGATCGGCAAATACAGCGGCAGCACATTACTCCCCTTCAAGGGTACATTTGACGGGGGCGGGCATGTAATACGCAATCTCAGCAGCACGTCGTCCACGTCCGATATGGTGGGCGGGCTGTTTACCTACCTCAACGGAGCGACCGTCAAGGACCTGGGGCTTGCCGCGTGCAGTGTGACGAACACGAAAGGCTGGTGCAGCGGGTTGGCCGGAAATATCATGGATAGCAGCATTGAGGGCTGCTGGGTCACAGGCGCCGTGATCTCCAGTTCTGCCAGGGCCGGCGGCATCGCGGGCTATACCAGGGGCACAACGATAAAAGACTGCTGGAATGGGGCAACGGTCAGCGGAGCGGGTACTGTATCCGGCAACGGCATTGGCGGCATCGTGGGCTTTGTGGATTACGGCTGTAAAATCATGGACTGCTGGAATATCGGCGCCGTGGATAGCAGCGGCAACTATGTCGGCCGGGTCGGCGGCATAGCGGGTTACCTGTATGGCAGTGAAATACATGACTGTTACAACAGCGGCAGTATTACCGCCCGGGGCAACTTCTCCTCAAGCAGTGAGACGGCAACCTATCTTAACGGTACCGGCGGCGTGGCAGGAGCGGTAGCCAGCTACACAAATTATGATACTGTGATATCCGGTTGCTATAACGTCGGGGCTGTGAGTGCGGAGGCGGGTCGAGCCGGCGGTATTGCGGGTAATATGTACGTAGGAGTGGCGACCCACTATTTGGAGCTGTCTGCCTGCTATAACACAGGAGCGGTTACCGTGGGCTCCGGCTATGCGGGCGGCCTGGCGGGCCGTGCGTACAGCATGTCGGTGAATGCGCTGTATGTCACCGGCAGCTACAGTGCCGGTGACCTTTCCGGAACCCAGAAGGGCGGGGTGATTGGAACGGTGACGAATATTACGCTGAAAAGCTGCTATGGACGCACCGAGACGGCAAGCAGTACCGTCTATGCCAATGTGGGCACAGATACTTCGTCAACTGGATTTAAAACGGAAGACGAAATGCAGGATTCCGAGTTTATTGTCCTGCTTGGCACGGACATCGGTTTTACCGATGATCTCTACTGGCGCAATAACGGCCAGCCCGTGTTGTCCTGGCAGGCAGACAGACCCGAGGCTTTTGGGGAATATGAGACGATGACGGTGAACTATGACGAGGAAGAAGACCTGTATACCATAGAAAATATCACACATCCGATTGAGGTTCGGATTCAGGCGCGCACCTCGTTAACAGAGAAAAAGGTCACGTTTAGCGTTGAGCCTGCAAGTCAGGTTGCAGCGACCCTGAGCATCACCGTGCTGGATAGCGAGGGCATCCAAGTTGGGTCTGTTACGGGCAGCCCTAAAAGCTTTGTACTAAAGGTGGGCGAGACCTATTCCTATATCATTGTGGCGGAGGGCTTCAACACGGTTTACGGAGAGCTTACGGTGACAGAGAGCAGCGGCTATCTTGTCAGCGTTCAGATGAACGAGAGTGTCCCGTCATATCCCGTGACATTTGAGCGCAACCACACTGCCGCAAAGATTTACAGTCTCGCAGACGATACGGAACTGCCCGATACGGTCAATGTGACAAGCGGCGGGGAACTCGGGTTTTATATCCAAGCGGTAGACGGCTACGAGATAGCCTCCGTCCGGATATCGGATTCGGATTCGGCGCCGGATGTCTGGGACGGCACATCTGTGGATACAGAGTGGTATAACAGTACGCTTACCGAGTATACGGTCACCACGGCCGCGGAGCTTGCGGGCGTTAGTCGCCTGGTGAAAACGAACGTTACAACGTTTTCAGGCGTGACGCTGTACCTGGGAGCCGACCTGGATATGTCGGCGGGCAATCTGGCTCCGATAGGATATAGATATCTCAGTGAAATCGGCAACGCCGCGGACAGACCTTTCCGGGGCTCCTTCAACGGGCAGGGACATACCGTTACATTGGAAATGAGCAGGGATACTACCAACTATATCGCGCTGTTTGGTTATACCAGGGGAGCTGTCATTGAAAACGTAACGGTTGCCGGTTCGGTTCAGAACTGGTATGGTGCCGCCGGAGTCGTAAATACGGCGGTCAATACCAGAATAGAGAACTGCATCAACCGGGCGAATATTTCCTCCACCAACGGAGCGGCCACGGGCATCGTTTGCGCGGCTACTGGGAAGATTGAAATTATAAACTGCTACAATGCCGGCAACGTTACCGGCAATCTGGGCGTAGCGGGAATAGTAAGCACCTGCTACATAACAACAGCTTCCGGCAGTGGACTAAAGGTCTATGACGATGTCACGGACATCGGCGTCACCATTCGCGGCTGCCACAACGCGGGAACCATCACCGCCACCTATGAAACCTATGGAACGGGCGCAGCCGGCATAGTTGCCACCGTGTCGACAAGCGGCCCCGTCACATTAGAGTCCTGCGGAAACAGTGGGGACATTTACAGCGCCGCTTCGTGGGCCGGCGGTCTGGTTGCCAATTCCAGCCTTTCAAGTCTTGTTATGCAAAGCTGCTATAATGTCGGAAACGTTTACTGCACCCAGTCGGCCGGCACTATTTGGGGAACCAACTGCATGGGCGGGATAATAGGATCGGCTTCGGTTTCCATGACTATGCAGAACTGCTATAACGCCGGGACAGTATCCCGCCCCAACGGCAGCGGCGCCACCGTCGCAATTGTGGGAAATATAACGCAGGGAGTCGTTGCCAATTATCTAAATAACTACTGGCTCGATGGGAGCGCAGCGCAGGCCATTTTAAACGGCAATGGGGTAACCATCAGCTACTCCGACCGTAATTTCAAGAAGGTCAGCGCGGAGGAACTGCGTAATTTGGTCAGTACGCTTGGATATGAGTACTGGAAGGAGGATACCACGAATCAGAACGAGGGCTATCCTGTTCTGCGCGACGCGCCCGACATCGCTACTGTCAGTGTTTTAAACGGGGCGTCCTATGACACGTATGGCTTTTATACGCTCTCCGGAATCGAAAGCGCCGTGACGGTTTATGTAACCGTTGCCAAACCTGTGAATGCGGTGACGCTGAATGAGCAGACGCTGGATTTGACCCAGGGAGATACGCGTACGCTGACAGCCACCGCAACCGGGACGGATGCGGAGCTCTGGCCGGTCACCTGGTCAAGCAGCAACGAGTCTGTTGCCGTCGTTAGCGCCACGGGCATTGTTATTGCAGTCGGGCGCGGCGAGGCGACGATTACAGCCGCTGTTGGCAGCCAGAGCGCCTCCTGCGACGTTACGGTAACCGCGGCAACTATCATAGAGGCTTACGGGGATTTCGTAACCGGTTATACCCTTGTTACCGTAAGCGGCGGTGAGTATGAAAGCTATTGCTATGATGGTAACCAGATGTATTATGTCGAAGCTTATCAGGCGTATGCATATTTAGTTTGGGGGGGACTGGCGCAGGAGGATGCGGCGCTGAATGTAACCGGCAGCGCCGAAGATGCGCCTATCATTACTTGGAGCTATCATGTGAAGAGCAGCGTTGCCGGTGAGGTTGACCTTAATGATGTGGTCGTTGCGATGGGTTGCTTCCAGCTGTACTATAACGTGGAGCAGAACATGGCTATGTATCTGCGCGCGGATGTCAACGGGGATCATGGGGTAACGATGGATGATGTGGTTGCAATTTGGAACAACATGTCTTGATATGCCAGCGTACAAACACGGCAATCGTTCAACGGTTTATTAAACGGTATGAGTAAAAACAACTGAAACTCTTATTTGGAGAGTTGATAAGGGGCTGACGCAAAAATAGTCGCGGGCCGAACAAAAAATACCGCTGGAACGCATGACGTTCTGGCGGTATTTCTAGTATAACACGTTGTCTAATGTTTGGGGAGCACTTCAAAAATCGAAGAAACCAAACAGGTGCCGGCGCATAATGGAAATTGTGCGCCAGCAGCTTCATTTATGTGGGGTTCTCCCTGGAAAAGGGGAAGCGATATAAATAAGTAAATGATTCACAAGACCGCTTGCCGTGCCGCCGTTGTCGGTTGGGGCAACATGGAAAGTTTCCCGTTTGTTTAGAAATTGTTTAGAGACTTTTACAGAC